>Ga0194128_10000798_pt1 | contig 55789 bp, 53 predicted proteins | sample TA2KigCa65mmetaG_FD_148650 | JGI IMG/M metagenome (GOLD analysis project Ga0194128, IMG submission 148650) | Freshwater microbial communities from Lake Tanganyika, Tanzania - TA2015037 Kigoma Deep Cast 65m | ecosystem: Environmental > Aquatic > Freshwater > Lake | place: Tanzania: Lake...
ATGATTTTGGCGACATTTTTAATGTTTTCCATCGCGGCCTCCTGATATCCATTCACGTCCACGAAAAAAGTCTTATCTTGTGCCGCGCCCGAAGCCCCGGTGAGGCGTCCTCGTTCGCTCTTGGCCGCAACCATCTTCTTAACCAGATGATTAAGCGCGGAAAGATGCGCCCCTTTGGTTCCTATGAGGATGTGCGAATCGGGCGTGCTCACGGAAAACCGTTCCCGTCCGTCCGCCTCGGACACGTCTATGCTCTGCACCGCGATCTGCATGTGTGTCAGCAGGTCTGCAATAAGTTGTTTTATTTGGCTTGAATCCATATTTTAGCTTATAGCTTATAGTCCGAGGGCCTAGAGATTTATCTCCTCTATAAGCTACCAGCTAAAAGCTATGATCTCTTCTTTACGGTTGCGTATGCTCCGTATGCCCTTTCTGGAGTGATTTGCGCACCACGACCTCTTGGGCGATGGTAAACAGACTACTGGTTATAAAATAAAGTGCAACTGCGCCGCTTACGGCGTAGGCGATAAACCCCATAAACACCGGCAAAACGTATTTCATTTGCATATGCATCCCTCGGGCAAGGTCATTGCCGATAGAGGGGGTATCGGTCTTCGGCGGGGCAGGGGGCATCGCGAATTGCGCCTGGAGAAATTGCGCGATTCCGGCAAGGACGGCGAGCACGAGGCTCTTTTCCAAGATGTTCAGGCCGAACAGATGCATATCGGGAGTCGGAACGGGAACAAACGAGTAGAGCAAGGAAGCGTCTATATCAGGAAGGCCTCCGGCGTAAAACACGTAGTAGAGGGCGATAACAATGGGAATTTGCACGAAAAGCGGCACAATCCCCGCGAATGGATTTATTTTCTTCTCGCGGTAGAAATCCATAATGGCTTTCCCCTGCGCTTGTTTGTCGCCTTTATATTTCTCTTTGAGGCGGTTCAGTTCTCCTTCGTGCGCCCTCATTTCAAGCTGAAACTTCGCGGCCTTATGCGAAAGAGGGGAGAGGAGGAGTTTAATCAGAAGAGTGAATAAGATAACCGCGACGCCCACAGAATGTCCTGGCAATAGCCAAATCAAAAAAACAAGCCCGTTGTAGAGCGGGATGTAGAAGACCGTCTTGAGCAGCGCCCACATGCACTCATTGTAGCCGAAACAGCCGAAAAGACAACGAATCGGCGGCGGTAGACCGTTCTGCGGCGGCGCAGTGCGTATGCGAGGAGTGCGGCAAGCGTTGTGCGTCTTAACGCGTTTCGCGCGACGCGTAAACGCATTCATACGATACGCGCAACGCCGCCAAATAACGTACGGCGCATTATGCAATGCGCGTAAGCGCTCCAAGCACTTCTTGCCTAATTTCCTGAAACGAGAGCTCTGCGGCTCCTCTTTTCGCACTCACGACAAGGAGGATGGAGGAGGGAGGTTCCTTCTCGAAAACGGCGTACACACGCCGCCGGAGCGTGTTGCGTACGACCGCTCGTTTAGCCACGGCGGTGGAGACAACGGCGGCCACCCTCCCGCGCTCCGCTCTCTTTACGCGGAGCAGAAAGTGGGGGGTGTGGAGAACGTGCGCACCCTTGAAGTTCTTGAAATCCGCCGTGGTGAGGCGGTAGCGTTTTGGCAACATCTTGGAGAAGCTGCTAGTTCCCAGCTTTTAGCGCCAGGAAGAACTTTCTAGAAGCTATAACCTAACAGCTAGAAGCTGCGGCTGACCGTCAGCCGCGCGCGGCCTTTGGCCCGCCGTCTCGAAAGCGTTTTCCTACCGCCCGGCGTTGTCATCCGCGCAAGAAACCCGTGCGTTTGGGCTCTTTTCTTCCTTTTTGGTACGTAGGTGAAGCTCATAGCAAAAACTGATAACTGATAACCTATCACTGAATAACTGAATAACCAAAGATGCTTATTCTTGACTTCGTCATTCAGTCATTCAGTGATTTGTCATGGGTGATTCAGTTGTTCACAGAATATCAACACATTATTAACACAAGGCCCATTTTTTTACAAGTTTTGTATTTCCGTTATCGGTATATACTAGTACCTGCCCGTCAATGAACATTAATCTGCGTAAAAATGCCCGATACGTTTAGCGAAGAATATGCCTGCTCTGAGGCAACAATGAGCTCGTCTCCCGCAAACAATACAAAACGGTTGTGGGAGGGAGCGCTCGCCGAAATAGAACTCGCGGTCTCAAAGGCGAACTTCACCACATGGTTTAAAGATACGGCCATTTCCCACATGGAGGAGGGGGTGGTCTACCTTTCCGTTCCGAATACATTTGTTAAAGATTGGCTGCTTAATAAATACCATAAATTCATCCTTCGTTCGCTCCGAAACCTTTCTGAACAGGTGCGTGCTCTTGAGTATGTGGTCACGAAAGACGACTTTCGCAAGCGGGACATCCCAAACGTGAAGCTCTCGGGACCTTCGCTTACAACCGAACTTCCTCTGCAAGACTATTACGTGGATAAGGAGAGTAACCTTAACCCGCGCTATACGTTTGATTCATTCGTTGTGGGGCCCTTCAACGAACTGGCGCACGCAGCGGCGCTAGCAATCATCAAAACTCCTGGTATCATCTACAACCCTTTCTTTATCTACGGGTCAACAGGGCATGGAAAAACACATCTCATCCAGGCAATTGGGAACTATATTAAGACCTCGTCCCCGGGGCAAAAGATTTTTTACGTTACCTCAGAAAAATTCTCCCAGGATTTCGTCACCGCGATGCAACAAAGCCGCATCGGCCAGTTTAAGGAAAAATACCGCCAGCATAACGTGTTTATTATGGACGATATCCAGTTTTTTTCGGGAAAGGAAAAAAGCCAGGAAGAGCTTTTTCACCTCTTCAACGATCTCTACGCACACAACAAGCAGATTATCTTTTCCTGTGATAAGCACCCGAACTACATACAAAATCTTGAGGAACGCCTGAAATCGCGCTTTGCCGCGGGTATGATTGTAGATATCCCTCCGCCGGACAGGGAATCCCGAGTGTCAATTTTGAAAACAAAAGCTCGTATGATGAAATTCCAGCTGCACGAAGATGTTGCCGACTATATCGCCGCGGCGCTTGAAGGAAATATCCGCGAACTTGAAGGGATTTTGAATTCTATTATGATGCAGACACAGGTCCGGGGGCGCGACCTTAGTGTTATGGAGGTTAAATCCATACTTAAAAACACCGGTAAGCCCAAAAAAATCCTGTCAATCAAGAATATTACAAAAGTGGTCGCGGACTTTTACAACATTGACGAGAACCATATTTATGAAAAGACGCGGAGGAAGGAGGTAGTAAAACCGCGACAACTTGTCATGTACATCTTGAGGGAGGACTGCAATGTCTCATTTCCGCTTATCGGGCAGAGGCTTGGGGGAAGGGACCACACCACCGTCATCCACTCGTGCGACAAAATAAAAAACGAGATTCTCGAAGACCCACATCTCTTGCAAGAAATAAATCAGATACGCGCTCTCTTGTAACCGACTGTGAAAAACCCTGTGGAAAAGTGTTGTGTGTAGGTATGGTGTTTGTGTACAGAAAGGTGACTTCCTCCTTTTAACAAAACCCTCCCTCTCTCGCGTCAGGAATTACTCACAGAAGAAGAAGAAAAAGTGCGTCAAAAAACGGCTTAGGAAAAAGATAAAACAAACATACCCACATATCCACACCCCTCTTAATAATATATTTTTAACACACATTCTTATTAAAAATTAAAAAGGGGGCTCTTGTGGAAGGCGCGGCTGCAAAGCCCACAAATGACCACGGGAAGGGAAATTAATTGATAATCAAAAGGGGGTGTGAGACGCAAGGGGGCGTCCGGCGCCCGATTCCTAAAAAAATGAAAATTGAAGTGATAAAGGAAAAACTGCAAAGCGCCGCGGGGAAGGCGCAACGGCTCGCCGGCAAACACCCGTCGCTTCCTATCCTGTCGCACCTCCTTCTCATCGCGAAGCGGGGGTTCCTCACGCTTCGCTCAACCAATTTGGACATGGGGGTTGAGTACACGCTTCCCGTAAAGGTAGAAAAGGAGGGGGCGGTGGCTGTTCCGGCGGGGGTATTTACTTCTTTTGTGGCGAACCTCGGTTCCGTCAAAAGCGTCCTTCTTGAGGAGGATGAAGGAAAACTCGTCGTGTCCGCCGATGGAGCGAGAGCTGTAGTAAACGGAGCTTCAAGTGATGATTTTCCAACAATCCCGAAAGCGGAAGGGGGGATTTTTATAATGGACCCACAGCTTCTTCTCAGGGGTCTTCGGTCGGTTCAGTACGCGGGCGCGATAGGAAACCTTAAACCAGAACTTTCCAGCGTGTATGTGTATCAGGGGGGAGAGGAACTCGTTTTTGTCGCAACCGACTCATTCCGCCTCGCGGAAAAGAAGATACCATTCAAAAAAAGCGCCGCTTCGTTCCAGCCGGTGCTTATTCCCATAAAAAACGCCGCCGAAATCGCGCGAATACTGGAAGAGGAAAAAGAGGAGGTCCGTCTTTCGTTTGGGAAAGGACAGCTCTCCATTGAGGGAAAAGGTCTTTTCTTTACCACAAGGCTTGTTGAGGGCTCATTTCCCGACTACCGGCAAATTATGCCGAAGGAATTCGTTACGGAAGCTATTGCGTTGAAAGAAGATATTCTCTCGGCGTTGAAGCTCACAACCCTTTTCTCCGACCGGTTTAACCAGGTGCACCTACACCTTGACCCAAAGAAGAAGCTTTTTGAGCTTTCAGCCAAAAGCGGAGAGGCGGGGGAAAGCAAGTCGTCTCTTCCCGCGGCACTGACCGGGGAGACGCTCAGCAGCAATTTTAACCACCGATACATCGCCGACGGGCTGGCCGCGCTGAGCGTGGACAGTGTCGCTTTCCGTTTTAGCGGGGAAAACAAACCACTTCTCATCGCTGGGGCTTCAGACGCGTCGTTCCGGTATCTTGTGATGCCGATGAATCGCTGAAAACAGCTTATAGCTGATAGCTTTTAGCTTATGGGGAAGTAGAAACTTCTTTTCTGACTATCAGCTAAAAGCTATAAGCTTTCATTCAGTCACACTGAATGAAGCCGACGCCTGCCCCTTATTCTGGAAAACATCGGACGCCACTACTGTGAGCGTGTTTTCTGCTCCAAGCGCAATCTCCGCGTCGGAAGGAGAGAAAGAAACCCGCCAGGGGGCCTTTGTGCTGGAGCCGATAAAAAGATTATTGACGAAAAAGTGCACTTGAGAAATAGGAAATCGGGAAGAAATATTCGCCTCCAGAGCCATTCTTTCGTTTCCGTTCACAAGAGAGCCAGAGACGGGGTTTGTAATCACCACGCTCGGGGAGAACTCCGGGCGATGAATATCGTCGGTTTCGGCGGGAATGACAGACAGGTCTTCATTGAAGAGTTTCTGCTCCTCCGCCCATTTTTGTACCGCGTATTCCCAACGTTCAAACTGCGGGTCTCTTTCCGGCGAAGTGACTCGCGGAACAGTCGGATTGTTTTTATCAATCCAGTACAGGATTGAGTGAAGTTCCCTAACGGCCCGCTCCACCCTGAATTCGGGCGGAGTAAACTCTGTGGCGAGTTTCCCCGAGATTTTATCAACAAAATACGTTTTATTGCCTTGCCAGAAACCGCGGAGCACCGGAGGAAGGCTGAGCGTGTCAACTTCAGCGGGTTTCCGGAAGGACTCAACCGGGAGACGCTTCAGAGCCTCGTTCATAAACTCGTTCCATAGGGGAGCGACAATATAGGCAGCCACCTTATGCATGGGCCGGTTGTCGTTGTTGCCCGCCCAAGCGCCCACGGCAAGGTGAGGCGAATAGCCGACAATCCACGCGTCGCGGAAGTCATTGGTCGTGCCGGTTTTTGCCGCGACAGCCCGCCCCGGGAAGTAGAGGGGAGAGGCTGCACCGAACGCGGGCGTACGCGCCTTGTTATCGGAGAGCATATCGCTGATTGTCCGCGCAATTTCCGGGTCAAGCACCTGTTCAGGGTTATCCTCCCACCGCTCGACCATTTCGCCGCTCTTGGTTTCAATGCGCAGAATCCCCGAAGGCTCTCTCTGGACGCCCTCGGAGGCGAAGACACCGTACGCGGAGGTGAGTTCCAAGAGCTTCACTTCACCGCCCCCAAGAACAAGCGTGAGGCCATAGCGGTCGGTATCCGCAAGGGTTGTGATTCCGAGGTCCTTCGCGAGGCGGAGGGAATCCCGAAGGCCGGCAAGGTAGAGCACCTGAATCGCGGGAATGTTTACCGATTGCGCGAGGGCGTCGCGGAGCGTTATTGGGCCGCGGTATTTACCGTCATAGTTTTCCGGTTTGTAGCACGTGTCTTCGTTTTCGGGGAGAATCGGCGTCCCGTCAGGCTTGCACTCCGTGGAAAATTCAGTCGGCACGTCAAACACCGCTGTTTCGGGTGTAAAACCCTTTTTGAGCGCCTCCGCGTACACAAACGGCTTAAAAGCGGAACCAGGCTGGCGATATGCGAGCGTCGCGTTGAAATTTCCGTCTATCTCCTTGTCAAAATAATCGCGAGAACCCACCATGGCGAGAATTTGTCCGGTGTCCGGGTCAATCGCGGTTAGCGCCGCGTTTTCAGCGTCAAATTTTTCCTTGTTGATAAAGGCGTATTTCTTAACCGTGTCTTCCGCGATACGTTGCAGGTCGTAGTCAAGCGTTGTTATCACTTTTAAACCCTCCTGTTCAAGCACTTCGCGGCCATAATGCTGTTCAAGGTACTGGCGGATAAAAATGACAAAATGAGGAGCGAGAATACCTCTCTCGCTGTTCGGTTTGAATGTCGAGAAGCAGTGCTGCGGCGCGGGTGTCCCTGTTGTCGGCGCAGACGGCGAGGAAACCGGCACGGAGGGGGACGGCGCGCAGATAATCTCTTTTTGTGCCACCGCGTATTCGGCCTCGGTAATAAATCCAACCTCTTTCATCCGGCGGAGCACCCGATTTTTACGTTCCTCAAGCTTGTCACGGTGGTCGCCGTACGGGGAGTAATACGTCGGCGCGTTCGGGAGCGCGGCGAGGTACGCGGCCTCCGCGATTGAAAGATCGCGCGAGCTTTTCCCCAAAAAAGTCTTCGCCGCCTCTTCAACGCCGTACACGGTGCCCCCGTATGGTATTTCGTTTAGGTAGAGCGAGAGAATCGTTTCCTTATCAAACGTCTTTTCAAGACGGAGCGCGAGAATCCACTCTTTTAACTTTCTTGACACTTTCTTTTCGTTCGTGAGCAGCGAATTTTTTACCACCTGCTGGGTGATGGTGGAACCCCCCTGGCCGCCGAGAAGGTTCCCTTGAAACAAATTCGTCAACACCGCGCGGAAGATCGCCGTAATCCGGACTCCCCGGTGTTGCCAAAACTCGCTGTCCTCTATTGCTACGGTCGCGTTCTTCACGTTGCGGGAGATGTCGATGTAGGGAACAACGGTGCGCCTCGTGTTTTTGTGCAGGTCATACAAGAGGACGGTGCCAGTACGGTCGTAGATTTTAGTGGACTCGCTCACTTTCCGGCTCCCAAACGCGGAAAGGTCGGGAAGTTTCCACGAGGAAACCCACAAGGCCATAAATCCCGCGCTTAAAAATCCAAAAGAGAGACAGAGAAGAAGCAGGCTCCACAGCACGTGGCGGTGTTTTCGGAGTCGGCGCATGGAAAGAATGGTAGCAGAAGAGAGATGAAATATAAACTATGTACTACGCACTACAGAAAATCCAAACTGGTGTGGACAAGAATAGTCCCTATTCCATAGTTCATAATTCATCATTATATGCTACAGTACTGCTATGCCATTTTTTGGTAAACAGTCGGCTGTCAGCACCGATGAGGGCGCCATACAGGAGCTCCTGACACGCGGAGTGGAAAAGGTATACCCAAGCATGGAATTTGTGGAAGCAAAGCTCCGAAGCGGAGAGCGGCAGACTGTTTATTTAGGAATTGACCCGACTGGCCCCACGCTTCACATGGGGCACGTCATCCCACTCCTTAAGCTTCGGCAGTTTCAAGAGCTCGGGCACCGCATCATTCTGCTCATCGGAGATTTTACGGGGATGGTTGGGGACCCGACAGACAAAAGCGCAACCCGCAAAACACTCACTCGCGAGGAAGTGCTCCAAAACGCGAAGCTGTATAAAGCACAGGCAAGCAGACTGCTTTCGTTTTCTGGTTCTACTGCCGCGGAACTCAGATATAACTCAGAGTGGCTAAAGAACCTCTCGTTTGTGGACGTCCTGGAACTTTCCTCGCACCTTACGCACGCCGACATGGTGAAGCGCGACATGTTCCAGAAGCGCATCGCGGAAGGGAAGGAGCTCTACATGCACGAGTTCCTGTATCCTCTGATGCAGGGCTATGACAGTGTGGCGATGGATGTGAACGGCGAAGTGGGCGGAAACGACCAGACATTCAATATGCTTGTCGGGCGTGACCTTATGAAAAAAATAAAGAAAAGGGAGAAGTTTGTCGTCGCGATGAAACTTCTTGCGGACCCCACGGGGAAAAAGATGGGAAAGACAGAAGGGAATATGGTCAGCTTTATTGACACGCCGGCCGACTGTTTCGGAAAGATTATGAGCTGGCCGGACGAGGCGATTATTAGCGCCGCGGAACTCTGCACCCTTCTTCCCCACACGGAAATTTCCACGATGCGGGAAAGGCTCGCTTCCGGAGGCAACCCAAAAGAAGAAAAGATAAGACTTGCGGAAGCGGTTGTGACGCTCCTGTACGGCGCGGACGAGGCGCGAAAAGCAAAAAGCTCGTTCCACGCGGCATTTACCGAGGGAAAACCGGAAGAATTCGTAGGGGTTTCCATTTCGGAGGGCGACATTCTTGGAGATATACTTCTGGAGCGGAAAATTATTGAATCAAAATCGGAGCTCCGCCGGCTTATCAGTGAAAAGGCGGTTACCAATGTGGAAACCAATGAAAAAATGGGGGAGAGTTTTCTTAAAGCCGCCCCCGCAGGCAAATACCGCATCGGCAAGCATCGCTTTATACGCATATGCTGAACTGACGCTGAATTGAAAGCGGGCGCCCACTACCGTGAGCGCCCGTTTCCGCGTCAGTTCTGCGTTGTTCTGCGTTTTTTCCACATGGGTCAGAGATTGTCCACGTCGTCAAACGTATCTTCCAACATATCTGGATCAACTTCTTTTTCTTCTCCCTCGCCCTCCGCTCCGTCGGCTTCGGGAGCCACTGTGTCTTCATCCATCCCGTTAGAAATAGGACGCGGACGCACAGGCCGTCGCTTCCCACTGTTGTTAAGCTGGTAATTTGAATTTCGCACTACTCCCGATAGTGGTCGCGTCTGCGATTTCTAACGGGATCCACACGAGGTCCAAATAATCTAATAATAAGCTTCTAAATCTTGTAGCGACGGCGGCCATAGCCACCGATGGGGTCATTTGTATCAATCCCGGAAAGCTTTTGCAAGAGACTCTAGCTGTGGACAACTGAAACTAACCTACTACCAACAACCTACCACTAAAATTCCAATTCGCAGACATTAGTAGGATTAGTTCATTCATAGATTAGTACTTATGCGACGCAAGGCAAGTGAGACCCACCGCAATAGCATCATACTCGTCGTCCAGCCGCGTCTTCTTCCTCCCCTCAGTTGAGGGGAGGATGGAGGAGGGGTGGTATCCTTCGGGGAGCTTAATGAGCCGCCGCACCATCTCCGTTACCTGCCGCTTGTCGCTCTTCCCATATCCGGTTACAGCCATTTTTATCTGCAAGGGTGTATATTCGAATACTTTAAGTCCGGCTGCCGCCGCTTCATAAAGGCATACCCCACGCGCCTCCGCGACCGGCATAGCGGTTTTTTGGTTGTTTGCGAGAAACAGGGTTTCAACCGCAAGCGCCTGTGGCTCCCATTTCTCAATTATGTTTCGCACGCCGGTTGCAATTTCAAACAGGCGCTCCGCGTGAGGAAGTGTTTTAGATGTCCGAACACAAGAAGAGAAGAGCAGAGACTCTTTCTGTTTGGGAAGTTTCTCTAAAACGGCAATGCCGAGTCGTTCGTAGCCAGGGTCAATCGCGATGATTCTCATCGCTCAAGTGTAAAATGCAAACACCAAAAAGTAAAAAGATAAGGACCGCGAAGCGGCTCCTCAATTTTACATTTTGCACTTTACATTTTTCATTACTCCGCATTCGTGACCACCTCCTGCACATCCTCATTCGCTTCCAGTGCCTCTACCAACCTGTCCAGCTTTTCCAAATCGGCATCCTCAAGCGGTACCGTCGTCGTCGCTCTCCACCGCTCTATTTTATTCGTGTCATTCGAGTCTTTTATTCGTACATTCGCATCGAGCTTTTCAAACGCCCACACCGCCGCTCCCGGCCCCGCGAGGTTTCCGCCGTTTTCTGAAAGCAGATGCTTTATTTCACCTGCGGAACGATTCCGGCTGTCGGTTAGCACCTCAATAATCAAAGCTACTCCGCCCGGCCCGTATCCTTCGTACATAACCGCTTCCAACGCGCCGCCACCCTCGGTTGCTTTCTTGATGGCGCGCTCAATGTTGTCATTCGGCATGTTCTCCTTTCTTGCGCGCTCAATGGCGGCACGTAAGGCCGGAGCATCCCTGTTTCCCTTCGCCGCACGAGCTTCGTTGGCGATGAGCTTGGCGTACTTTGAAAAGACCTGACTTTTCTTCGCGTCAGTCTTGCCTTTTTTGAGTTTGATCTGGCTCCATTTGTTATGTCCGGACATAATGAGTAGCTTTTAGCTGATAGGTGTTAGCTTATAGCTTTTCCCAGTCAAAGACAAACACTTCCTTTTGCGGTTTTCTTGCATATAATGTGGGGATGAAGGAAAGCATCCCCCTTCAAAACGAGCAGCAATTAGGTTCAAAACGCTCTGGTGAAGCATCAGAGATAGAAACTGCCGAAGATGCTTCATATGAGACTGCGACTGTTGCCAGAGTAGAACAGATGTCCTACCGAGAGTTACTCGGTTTTATGGAAGCCGAATTTTGCAATGATCCGCGTAGGCATCATCTTTCACAGAGTGGAGTAAACACAATAGTCTGGCGTGGTTTGGAACTCTTAGAGAAGGATGGCTTGGAAGCTGCACAGACGTATCAAACAAGTGAAACAGATACTGAAAAATCTTCCAAGTGGGATGATACACCGATCGTTTCTCAGTCCGACGCAGTGGCATTTTCGTACGGATTCGGGCAGGACGATTTTACAGCGCGGTTTCAAGGAGAAGAGTCTATTCGCGACAAAGCATTTCGCGCGGTGGGAGCCCGTTTCGATAAGTGGCCTTTCGCAGCTCATCTGGTTTTACCCGTGCTCTCCGAAGGAGGCATTCAACCAGACGTTCTCATAGATGAGGTAGTTGACGCGTTGGAGCGCCCACAAGCCCACAGCAGCCAACTCATTGACGACCTTCTTTCTGCATTCCAGTATCATCACGCTTTTGGTGATGGTTCTCTCAATAAGCTTATCGCAGAGAGGTTGAATTTTACCGACCCGAAGCACTATGCCAAAACTACCGTAGTGCTCGAGTTAATTCAACAGCTCCACAATATGTCGAGAGATTTTAGGTCTGCGAAGGTGGCAGAAAGCCGGCTTGCACAGGTGTTAAAGGGTGCTGTTGAGAGAAATGAGGGGAGTTACCTCTTAAACGCGCGCGCAAAGGAGATTTATACGGATATAAAAAAAAACAGGCTCCGCCGTTACCTTGATGCGGTTCCAATTCGGGTAGCCGACGGTCTGTATGTCGTTAATGATAGGTTGCTGAAAGTTCGTCCTGGGTTCGAGGGGGATACCGAGGAAGTTGTCCGTCAGATTGAAGCGATGCAGCAGAGAATAGATAGCGAGATCAGAAGATACAGAAATGATACGTCTCACGAGTTTAGAATGTCGAAAACTTTTGAATTACAAGATCTTTACGAAGAATTGTACGATTACACTTACATAATGCGCCCAAGCAAGTTACTTCTGGAAAGCAAGTCGGCAAGGGAAGAAGACATGGCCGATTACGCATACCTTCTTTGTAAACCAACCCGTAGTCGGATAGAGAAAGATTTTTCAATTGACATTACCCAACTCTCCATACCTGAACAGTTTCAACTTCTTACCTATTTGAAATCGAAGGAGGCAAAAAATGTCGCGTCAATACAATCGTTTGCGAAGAAATACGGTAAAAGCGGCTTCCGCACCTTTCTCTCCTTAGAATATGGTAGGGAACTCGGTGAAGGCATCATCGCGCTCGGCGAGAAGTTGCCCAAAGAAGAAGCGGAGAAGATTTTTGCTAAGTACGGGGAACTGGTGGATGCGGCGAACGACGCTGAAGCGGCCCTTCGCGAGCAATTCGGCAGCTCGGCGTTTTCGCCCGAGGAGGTCGCTGTCCTGAAGGAACGTCTCCTCAAAAAAGGGCGAGACATGCTCGCTTCGTTCGCGGATGAAGTCGGGAAGTCGAAAAATGTCGGGTACGAGCTCGCCCTGGAGCATATCGAAAAAGAGCTCTCGCTCCTCTCCGCCGATGCGACACTCTTTGCAGCGGCGTTCCGCGAACTGTCGGCCAGAGGTGAGCGCCCTGATTTCTCGGAGATAGAAAACGTCAAATTCGAACGCGGAGTGGCGTCGACGAGTTTCACGGAAGCCGACAGGGAAAGGATGCGAGAACTCTATCGAGTGAACTATGCTGAGTACCCGGAATTTCAGCAGTACCTTCTGGAGCATTTTAATGAAACGCTCGCAGAAGAGGCGAGTCAGTTTTATGTGCTGCGCTACAAAGGTGTGGTCGAAGGCTTTTACCGGCTCGGCGTGACGGAGCGTGATACGTTATATTTCGGGGCGTTCAATATCAATCCGAAGTATGCGGGCTCGGGGCTTGGTGAAGCACTCATGCAAGAGGCGCTCGACGTGCGGGCGAAGGACAGCATCATCAAAGCGAATTGCATCGCCGACAAGCCCATCTCGGCAAATTACATCGAGCGCGGCTTTATCGGTACGCATACCGGTAAGGTGAAGGAGCCCACGCTCATGTACATTATTCGGCACGACAGCAAGAAACAGCTGTTTCCGTCGAAGGCCCTTAGCACTGAAGAGATTCTGCGTACCTGCGATTCGAGCGCGTCATTTATCTGCATGAAAGTGCCGTTTAAAGACATCACGCCATCCACGCTCGACATTCTCAATGAACGGGCAAGCGAGGGCGCGCGGGCCGTACTCACGCGTTACATCCGCGACAAAAAGTCCGCCACTGCCTACTTCGTATTCGAGAAAGTTACGAATGAAGCGCTGGAGGAATTTTCCCGTCCGGAGCACCCGGTTCTTGAAACGTAGGGCTAATGTTCCAATGATGCTCGAACAAGTACTTATGGAGCGTATAGATGTGCGCGTCCTCGACAATGACCCCTATCATCTGCTTTTCATCAAGTGTTAGATATGAGATTTTGTTATCGTAGATTTGCATAACCGTGTGCGGTGGTTTGGTGGGGAATTGAATGAAGCGGTACTCGGTGATATCGGGTCGGTAGACACTCGATAAGACCGACCGTGCTTCCGGCGAGTCAAAAAACAAGATCTTCTTTGTTATATTAAACTTCTTTCGCTTTGCCATGTACGCCTCGTTGAGTTCGGGGACGAATTTCTGAACCGAGATTGCATCTGAGTAGGAAAGAATGGTTTCCTGTGCGGATAGGGAATCATCAAGCACTTTGCGGGCACCCTCCAAGCCCTCATAGAACTGCACATTGGGCTTTCCCGAGAGCAAGTTAAAGTCCGAGGTCATGCGCCCCATGATGCCCAAGAGTGAGGTCTCGGCGGTTTTTATTTGCTCCTCCCGCTTTTGGAGGAGCGTGCGCAGCGCCGCCGGATGAACGGGGAAGAAGAAGGTGATTTTGCCGATGTTATCGCGCTTCTCCACGAGCCCGAGCGCAATGAGCTGTTCCAGTATCTTGTAGGTCAAGCTGCGCTTGACGCCCGACTTTTGCGCCACCGCGCGAGCGGGCATAAGGCCGTTTATGAGCAGGGCCTCATAGACCGTTGCCTGTTCCGCGGTGAGGCCAAGCTCGGAGAGAAACTTATCATATTTAGTGTTTTCCATAGCTTCTTATTCTCCCTTTATTAAGGGGAGTACCCGCTCTCGGCGGGGGAGGGATTTAACCTTTCCTCCGACATAATCCTACCATCTGTCATGCGTATATGACAAGTGCGACTTGTGGATAAGCCATTTTGGGGGCTATGTCACAGGAGATGATACACATAGCCGTATTTTAGCCACAGATTATTGACAATTTGTAATAAAGCTGGTACGATATTCCCAGACAATGCGGTGAAGGGAGGCAGGCCAGAGGAGAGGGCGACTTCCGACACCATAGTTCGTTGAGGAGATAGATATAAGAGTGTTCTTCACCCTCTGATCTATGGGAGGCACGCATTGCTTCCTCTAGACGGTGACCGACGGCCGGTAAGCGCGGTAAGAGGAGAGAGTGAGGATTACACAACCGCAAGGGTGGGGTGGAAAACAGTCTTCTATATATCTCGTTTGCAGATGGAGGTCTTATCGCGACGTTTGGCAGCAAACCCGATGTCGCGACCGAGACTATACCTTCAAGGTCACGCTCCATCATCGGTATCGCAATGATATCCGCTGTGCATAAGGATTAACCTCCCTTGTGTGCAGAAATGTCCTTGCGACCTCGAAGCCCCGATAAGGAGAGCGGGGAAGTGAGAGGTAAGAGTAAGGAGTCCATTGAAAACTGAATAAGGTGAATGAAAATCGGAACGAACGCAGACAGATATTTTGCAGGTTGTTTCAACCTATATTCCGATGGGAAAGCAGGGAACATATCGTTCCTAAACTGTTATTCCTCTTCGCCTTGCTGACCGATAGCGTAAAAAACTTCTAGGTCGGCACGGTAAGGTTGTTTGCCTACCCGCGTAAAACGGCACCGTGCTGGAGGGCGGCATGGTGGTTGCTATGAAAAATACTAACAACAATCCGGAAGCCGCCACCGGAAACGAAGTTGGCGACGTTGTGCAGGGATTTCCGAAATCCGTGGTTCCTAAAGTGAACCACTGCTACACCATGGAGCTCCGCCTGGCCGGCCGATTGGCAGATGATGTTGTCGCGGCCGCAGGTAAAAAGCTTGACAGCTTTGGGGACTGTTACCTCGCGGTGACCGTCTCTGAAGACGGAGGGTCTATCGTACTCCCCGACGGGAAAGTCTTCCCGTTAATGGAGGAAACAGTTGAAATTCCGACCCCGCCGTGGGTAAAGTCGGAATATTATAACTACGACCCCGCCATCCACATCCCCGGGTGGCGAGTGTATAAATCCGAGATGATGGAAATTATCTTGGCGTGGGTGAAAGGAGTGGAGAAGTTCGTCTCCTAAACCACATTCCCTGCGCGCCGACCGCATTCGGTGCAAACAATCAACAATGGTTAGGTTATTGGTGAACGATGCGGCGTTCACCTACTTATACAGCCTACGATTCGTCGCTGGCTGTTTGGTATCTGTTCGGGATGAACAGTTGCGGTTATGGCATGTTGTTTGCCTACCCGCGTAAAACGGCACCGTGCTGGAGGGCGGCATGGTGGTTGCTATGAAAAATACTAACAACAATCCGGAAGCCGCCACCGGAAACGAAGTTGGCGACGGGGATGAAATTGTTGGAGGGTCAAGCTCCACGGACAGCTGCCCGATCTGCGGGCAGTTCGGTTATGGAGCATGCGTCGGGCATACGCCCGACGAAGTTGCGGCAATCGACGCCGCTAGGGCTGCTCGCCGCCGTCCCAACAGTTAGCGGGAGGTTCCCGCCGTCCGGAGCCGTAAGGCATCCGGGAGGACAATACGCAACTTGTCCTACTTTTTGAGCTCACGAGGGATTCCGCCGCGCGGCGGACTCGCGAGTTCATTGGTAAACCTTTCAAAAGAAAGGAGACAGGATGAAAAAGATCCTGTGGGTGAGCCGACACCCTATGAACGGCATACAGATGCCTGCGCTTCGCCGCATGTTCGGCGAAGACGCGGAGGTGGTGGAAGAAACTCGGCCGTTCGATTCGGCCGAGAAAATCGTTGTGCGGTATCGGGAAGGCAGGTTCGACGACATTATCGTTGTCGCGCCGCTCTCGGTGCTCGCGAAAATGACCGAACTCGGCGTGCAGCCGCTCTGGTCCGAAGCCGTCATCTGTCCGAAGGGGCAACATGACTGGGAAACGAAAGGGCGGTTCTACCGTTTCGCGCGTTTCCGCCGGATTCGCCGGCTTGCGCTTGAGTTCGATGAGCTCGGAGAGAGCGCAGTGCGGCGGGAGACCGACAGCGCTCCCGCATCGGGTACTGCACTCCGTGGCTGGAAGCGCGCGCCGCTTTCCGGAGAGGGAGGTGGGCAATGAACACCCAAGACCTTGCTCTCCTTCAAGCATGGGTGGAGGGCGAGCGGAAAGCGCTGGAGTGGGATGTACGCGAGGGGGAGCGCATGCGCACCTTCCAGATTTGCGGTCTCTCCGGCGCAGAGGGGTACTGGGAGCGCTTCTTCCGCGCCAATACGAACCCGATCCGCCGCCGTGTCGGCGAGTCGGAAATCATTGATGCGCTCGAGCGGGCGACGAGCCCGCTCGAGTTCTACCGGGGCGAGAAGGGCTCCGGTGAGTTCTTTCCAAACGCCGAGGCGGCACTCAATGCAGCTCGGAAATGGTGCGGGCAAAATTAGCCCGTATGCAAGGCTTTGCGAATGTGCCGGGAAACGTTCGCTACTTTTTTGAGCCCGTCTGTTTCAGATAGGCTCATAGAGTACGCGCGTTGATTTTGCCGGCCGGTTTTTTTAAAACAGGGCGGCAGCCACCCCGCACTAACTTTGGCATTGTGCTTTTGTTATTCACGAAAGTATGTAACGTTCGGTGAGAGTAATCGCTGTTTGTACACGGCATACGTCCTCACCGCATGATGCCAAAATTAGTGCGGGGTAAAAATCTCTCTCCTCAAGAAGCGCGCTGAAATAGCAAAACGCCCCGACGTAAGTCGGGGCGTTTTTGCGTGTAACATTAAGTACTGGGTTCCCTGCCTGCGGCAGGCAGGCCGCCTCCGTGCGAGTGACAAAATCTTCAGGTTACATAAGTGTCTGCTTGATGCCGTTCAGATGCTCAAATGCTTTTGGGGTCACACGGCGGCCGCGCGGGGTGCGCTCGAGGAGGCCGAGTTGGATAAGGTAAGGCTCGTGGACATCCTCAATCGTCGCCTCTTCTTCCGAGAGCGCGGCGCCTAAGGTGTTTAAGCCCACCGGCCCGCCGCCGAACTTTTCAATAAGGACAGTGAGAAGCGCACGGTCGGACTGGTGGAGACCGAGTTCGTCCACACCGAGGAGTTTTAGTGCCTCCTTGACCGAATCTTTGGATAGTTTACTTTTTTTAACTTGAGCAAAGTCTCGCGCGCGCTTCAGTAAATAGTTCGCCGTGCGGGGCGTGAAGCGGCTACGGACGGCAATTTCCTTGAGAGCACCGTCTTCGGAGGTAATACCTAGTATTTTAGCGGAGCGTCTTAGAATTTTCTCAATTTCATCCTCCGTGTAGTACTCCAAACGGAACGTTCCGCCGGAAAAACGGGAGCGAAGCGGTGAGGAGAGCATGGCGATGCGCGTCGTCGCGGCAATGAGCGTGAACGGAGGTATTTCAAGCTGGACCGTTCGCGCGCTCGGACCCTTCCCGATAATGATATCAAGCCGTCCCGACTCCATTGCGGGGTAGAGGATTTCTTCAATTTGTTTCCCGAGGCGGTGAATTTCATCAATGAATAGAATATCTCCGCTTTCAAGATTGGTGAGTACGGAGGCGAGGTCGCCAACTTTTTCAATCGCGGGTCCCGAGGTCATCTTTATCTGCGCGTTAATCTCTTTGGCGATAAGATGCGCAAGTGTCGTCTTACCGAGCCCCGGCGGGCCGTAGAAGAGCAAATGTTCCGGAGCATGCTCGCGTTCTTTTGCCGCCGTAAGCAAAATCCGCAGGTTTTCCTTGATATTTTCCTGCCCGATGTACTCATCCCAGCGCGCAGGACGCAGTGCTTGGTCGAGGTAGGTGTCTGTTGCCTCGATTGCGGGCGTAGTTCGGGACTCTTTGGGTACGGTCTTTGTCGCCATGATGCTTAATTGTACGGCCAACTGAAACGAATGTACAACTTTCGTCAAAGCCCTATCTATGGCTTTATGAAGCCGTTTTCTGGCCGGCAGCAGGAACCCTCCTTTTCACTCAAAAAGAGGCGGGAAAAGATTGACAAAACCCGATAATGTGATAGATTATTTGCAACCGTAGAGCGTAGACTCTACGGCGTTCTCTATCAGAGTTGAAGCCAGAAATCTCTAAGCGATCAGCCCGTTTCGGCGGGTTTCAAACATTTTACCGAGGACGTTTTGGAATTTCGTTTCGACGATCTCCTCTGCAACATCCCTTAGGTTCCATGTTAACTTTTGGTACTTGTATTAGAAGTTTGATTGCTTAGAGATTTCTCTCTTCAACTATTCGTGAGCAATATTCGTCCTAGACCGGACCGAACCAGTCGGACTTAGGTAGTGTTGCAGTCCACTGCAGGGCGGGGGGCTATTCTTTTTGCATAGTACGCTGCTTATCGAAGAGCGCAACAGCAAAAAAGCAGCGCGTCATTCAATCGTACGGGAGTCAAATGCGTTCACTCGAGCGTAACCACGCGCTCGAGCTCTTCAAGCGATGTCATTCCGGAAAGTATTTTCAAAATCCCATCCTGCATCATGTTCGGGATGCCTTGCGGACGCGCTGCATCTTGTATTTCGCGTTCGCTAGGGTTCTCTCGAACAATTTTTTCTATCGCGCCATCAGCTTTTATCGCTTCGTATACGCCGGTCCGACCTTTGTAGCCTGTTTTGTTGCACTTTTCGCATCCCACAGCGATCCACATCTTGGTCGTTTGTTGCGGCGCTGCCTCTTTCGGAAGATTTTGCAGTACCTGTGTGAACCGTTCCTTGTCTTCAGCGCTAATTTCCTTTTCCTGCTTGCAGTTTTCGCATAATTTTCGTACCAGACGTTGTGCCATTGCGAGTGTAATAGCCGAGGTGATGGTCTTTGCATTCACGCCAAGGTCGATAAGGCGGGGGAACGTGCCCGCTGCATTGTTGGTGTGGAGCGTGGAGAACACAAGGTGTCCGGTAAGAGAGGCGTTGATTGCAATCTCTGCGGTCTCTTCGTCGCGGATTTCACCCACCATGATAACGTCCGGGTCCTGACGGAGCGCGGCCCGAAGACCGGATGCGAATGTGTAGTGCTTGTCCTTCTCTATCTGCGTTTGCACGATGCCTGTCAGGTGATATTCGATAGGGTCTTCAATGGTGATGATTTTGACCCCCGGCGTGTGTATCTTCCGAAGGAATGCGTAGAGGGTTGTCGTCTTTCCCGAGCCGGTAGGGCCTGTCGTAAGGAGCATACCGTTCGGCTTCGCTATCTCTGCTTCCACAGCAGCAAGGAGTATCGGGTGCATACCGAGAGATTCGAGTGGTACCGAAATAGATTTCGGGTCGAGGAGACGGAGCACGATAGATTCGCCGTAGGCTCCGGGAAGCATTGAAGTACGTATCTCGATAACCTTTTCTCCAAGATCGACGCTAAAACGTCCGTCTTGCGCCTCCGCCTTCACGTTGAGTTTGAGTCCGGAAAGGAGCTTGACGCGCGAATTCATGAGTGTATAGGTGGCACGGTCGAACTTGGTGACCTCTTGCAGGATACCGTCGAGACGGAAACGGACCATAACGAATTCTTCTTCCGGTTCGACGTGTATATCTGAAGCATCAAGTGCAATAGCGGCTCCGAGAATCGTCTCGACAAGTCGGGAGATGCGATTCTGCTCCTTCGACTCGATAACTGTCTGGATTTGCGTGATAACGTCAGCGAGGTGCTTTATATTCGCTGCAGCGTCTTTTGCGGCTTGTACGCTCATATCCACTGTGCCAGCGTGGCTTACGGTCGCGTGCGAGATTTCCTGGTAGTGTCTCCAAGCCTTGTTCAGACTCTTGGTTGAGGCGAGATAGAGCTCCACACTGTATCCCACCGCCATAAGTTTTTGAATTGCCGCCTGCACTGCGGGAGTGTTTGGGGTAAAAACGGCGACTCCGACTTTTTTGCCATTAACGGTAAACGGGGCGAGTTTCGCCGCACGCGCGTCAGCCTCGCTGACTAGCCGCAACGCGTCATTTTCTATGGAGAGCGGAATGAGATTTATATACGGCAGGCCGTGCTTGTTCGCGAGGAACTGTATAAGTTCCTCTTCCTCGCTCTCCCTTACTTCGGAAAGTTCTTTTTCTTCCCGTTCATCATCAAGTAAAACCATTGCCTTTCATTGTAGCACAATGAAAGGAATCTCGAATACCGAAATCCGAATCTCGAAGAAAGAAGAAGCACTCAATGTTGAATGTTGAGCAGTGGATATTTTTAGATATTTGGTATTAGATATTCGGTATTGTGGTGACCCAAACGCACAATCTGGAACAATTTCAAAAAGCAGCCCGAGAGTTCATTCTCGGTCTTTCACCGTTTCCTAATCGCGCCACCGTAGTCGGCCTCTACGGCGATCTCGGGGCGGGGAAGACTACCTTTGTGCAATCTGCCGCCAAAGCGCTCGGCGTAGGCACGCACGTTTCCAGCCCGACATTTCTTATTCTGAAAAGCTATAAGCTATCAGCTAAAAGCTATAAGCTCTTGCATCACATTGACGCTTACCGCCTCACGCATTCTGACGAATTAAAGAAACTCCGCTTCGCCGAACTCCTCTCCGACCCGCACAATCTCATCTTCGTGGAGTGGGCCGACCGCGTCGTCGACCTTCTCCCGCCCGACCACATTAAGATTTCTTTCGAATTCGTGGATAATACAACACGAATCATTGCTTTAGGTTGGCCTCGCCGGGTGCTAAAATGACTTCAATGGCCGGAAAGAGCACCAAAAAGCTCATACTCATAGACGCGCACGCGATTCTGCATCGCGCGTATCATGCCCTGCCGCAGTTTAGTAATTCCCGCGGCGAGCCGACAGGCGGCCTCTACGGGCTTGCCGCAATGCTTATCAAGCTCATCACGACCTTCAAGCCCGACTATATCGTGGCGGCCTATGATTTGCCGAAGCCAACCTTCAGGCACGAGGCGTATAAAGAGTACAAAGCGGGGCGGGTGAAGGCGGACGATGCGCTGATTTCCCAGATGAAACGCTCGCGGGAGATTTTTGAGGCGTTTAATATTCCTATCTATGACAAGGAAGGGTTTGAGGCGGACGATATCCTAGGAACAATCGTAGAACAAATAAACGCTAAACGCTCTACGCTAAACGCTTCAGTGATTATCGCGTCGGGGGACATGGACACGCTCCAACTCGTGGATGATAAAAGAGTGCAGGTGTTCACGCTGAAGAAGGGCATCAACGATACCGTGATCTACGACGAGAAGAGGGTGAAGGAGCGATTTGGCTTTGGGCCGGAGCTTTTACCCGACTACAAAGGGCTCTGCGGCGACCCCTCCGACAACATCAAGGGCGTTGCGGGTATCGGGGAGAAGACGGCGACAGAGCTTATCACCAAATTCGGTTCCATTGAAGAAATCTACAAAGAACTTAAAACTAAAAACTCCAAACTTAAAGCCACGATGCGCCCTCGCATCGTGGAGCTCTTGCAGAAAGGAAAAGAGGATGCGGAGTTTAGCAAGATTCTCGCAACCATTCGGCGGGACGCGCCAATCAGTTTTGCGCTTTCCGAGAAAAAGTGGGGTGAGGGCATAGACATCTCCAAAGCGGAAAAACTGTTCGCCGAGCTGGAGTTTAGACAGCTGATACAAAGGTTGAAAGACGCGGTGGCGTCGTTGAACCAACAACCGACAACTCACAACCAACCACAGGATTCAGAAAAATCCCTCCCCGTCGAGGACGGCGCAGTCTACGACTATTCCAGTACTCCCTCTAGGAAAGGGAGAACAAAAGACGGGGAGGGTTCGGCACAAGCGTCGCTTACCGACACCTTGGCCGCGATTGGGATTGACCCACAGGAAATTAAGGAGACTTCTGTCGCGCTCTGGCTCATCAACTCCACTATTACCAGCCCAACCGTGGAGGACATTTACAACTTCGCGCGAACCAAGGAATGGAAGGTGGCACGAAAGATAATCTTCAAAAAAGTTGCCGAGCGGCATCTCATCGGCGTTCTGGAGGACATTGAACTCCCCCTTATTCCGGTGGTTGAAGCAATGAACGAGCGTGGCGTGCGTGTGGATGTTCCCTACCTCCGCGCGCTATCAAAGGAATATCATAAAGAGTTGGCTCTTCGAGAGAAAGCCATTCACGCGCTTGCGGGCGTGGATTTTAATATCAATTCCCCCAAACAGCTTGGGGAAGTACTCTTTGTCAAAATGGGACTCAAGGCCGCGAGGCAGAAGAAAACGGCAGGCGGCGCGCTTTCCACCCGAGAGAGTGAGCTTGAGAAGCTACGGGACGTGCACCCGATTATCGGAAAAATCCTGGAATATCGTGAATTTCAGAAATTGCTTTCCACCTACATTGATACGATTCCCGATATGGTCGGGAGCGATGGACGCCTACGCGCGCGGTTTCTCCAGGCCGGCACCACGACCGGCAGGATGGGGTGTGAAAATCCGAATTTGCAAAATATTCCCATCCAAACTGAACTGGGAAGAAGGATCCGTAACGCGTTCATTGCCGAGAAGGGAAACAAATTGCTCTCGGTGGACTATTCCCAGATTGAACTCCGCCTCGCGGCGATTCTGTCCGGGGACAAGAAATTCATAGAGATATTCAAGAGTGGGGAGGATGTGCATGCAGCCGTGGCCACGCAAGTGTTTAATGTCTCACGAGAAGAGGTGACCAAAGAAATGCGGCGGAAAGCCAAAGTCATTAACTTCGGCATCCTCTACGGGATGGGGGTGAACTCGCTCCGGCAGTCGCTCTCCGAGGGCGGCATAGCCGTGACACGCGAAGAGGCGCAGGCGTATTTTGATGAATACTTTTCCGGGTTTTACGAACTCGCGCGGTATCTTGATGAAACAAGGACCTCCGCGCACACACTCGGCTACACGGAGACACTGTTTGGCAGACGCCGCTACCACGAAGCAATTCACTCCAATATTCCCTACATCCGCGCGGCCGCGGAGCGGATGGCGGTAAACGCGCCGTTGCAAGGCACCGGCGCGGATATCGTCAAACTCGCCATGGTGCGCATTGCCGCGTATCTGAAACAAGAAAGACTGGAACATGATGTGTCACTCATCCTCCAGGTTCACGACGAACTCGTCTTTGAGGTCAAGGAACCGCTCGTGGAAACAGTCTCGGCGAAGGTGAAGGAGATAATGGAGCATGTACTGCGCGGCAAAGATTCCCGCGGCGTCCCGATTGTCGCGGAGGCGAGCGTGGGGGACAATTGGGGGGAGCTGAAGAAGTTAGTAGCCAGTAGTGAGTAGCTAGCAGGCAATGTTGTATTTCTTTTACGGGTCGGACAAAGACAAAGCGCGCGAGAAAATGAACGCGCTTACGGACGCGCTCCAGAAGAAGAAACCGGACGCGGAGCTGTTTCGAATTGATGCCGAAAATTGGAGCGAAGCGAAACTGCAAGAACTCGCAGCAGGGCAGGGGCTGTTCAACAATTCGTATATCGTGCAGATTGTTTCGCTTTTTGAGAATAAAGAGGCAAAAGAAATCTTCATAGACCGTCTGGAAGAAATCGCCGGGTCGCCGAATGTGTTTATCGTACTTGAAGGAGACACTGACAAGAAAACGCTTCTTGCGATAACGGAAATCGCCGAGAAAGTGCAGGAATTTCCGAGCAAAGGGGAGAAAAAGAAACCGGAATTTAACATTTTCTCACTCACCGATGCTTTCGGGCGGCGCGACAAGAAAAATCTGTGGGTACTCTTCCGCAAGGCGGTGGAAAGCGGCGCGGTTCCCGAAGAGATTCATGGCATCCTGTTTTGGCAGTTAAAGTCCATGCTCGTCGCTGCGTCGGCGACCAGTGCCGGTGGCGCTGGTTTAGCCCCGTTCGTGTTCACCAAAGCCAAGAGCTTTCTCAAGAACTACACCGAAGAAGAGCTCAAAAAACTCTCCTCAAAATTCGTCGCGCTCTATCACGACTCACATCGCGGAATTCACGACTTTGAAATCGCGCTCGAGCGGTTGATTCTCCAGCTTTAATTCTCGGGCTGAATGTGGTATAACACACGGCACAATCCGCCCATAGCTTCCGCCGCAGGCGGACAGGCAGTTAGGAATTCGCTATGGGCAAAATAAGAATTTCCGCCCATAGCTCAGTTGGTAGAGCAGATCCCTTTTAAGGATAAGGTCGTAGGTTCGATCCCTACTGGGCGGATTTTGAACAGAGTGAGAAATCAGACCAAGGAGGTGTGGGACACCTCCGTGTAGGGATCGAAGCCCGATTGAGCGTATTTTGTGAGCAGAGCGAAACAAAATATCCAATCGGGGTACTGACCCTGTAAGGGTCGTGTCCTACTGGGCGGATTGCGAAGCAATCCGGCTAAGAAACGTGCCTGCGCACGTTTCGTCTAGGGATCGAAGCCCGATTGAGCGTATTTTGTGAGCAGAGCGAAACAAAATATCCAATCGGGGTACTGACCCTGTAAGGGTCGCGTCCCAGAAAATTTTCTAGAAGCTAAAAGCTAGCAGCTAAAAGCTTTTTCTACAGCGGCAAGTCAACGGCAAACGCGCCGGCGCCCGAAAGCAGAAGCGAGAGGGAAATAATCACCGTGAGAAAGAAAAGATGACGGCGATGTTCAATATGCTGCCCGTGGTTGCCTTTGAGGTAATACGCGAAGAGGGAAAGAACCAGAGTCCCAACAGCGGCGATCTGCGTGTACAGTCCGATGACGAGAAGTATGGCAAGCACAATCTCGAGTACGCCCAGCACGAGTGCATAACGCGTCCCCTGCTTTAATCCGAGCGCTTCAAACAGGAGCCCATGCTGCGCGCGCCCTTTCGTGAGCGTGTGACGGCCAAAGTCAAAAAAGAGAACCCCGAGCGCAAGCCGAAGGAGGAAGGGAGCGAAAAACCCAAAGGTAAGCAGGTCGGGAAAAACATTTAGCATGCTACTATCGTAGCATGCAATTACCTAATTCACCTAATTACCTAATTTCTAATAAAATCTCCAATGCCTAATTCCAGATTTTTCATTTAGCTATTTTATTAGTGAATTAGACAATTAGAAATTAGGTGAATTCATTATGGTGTATTTAGTCCTCCACAACATCCGCAGTGTCCATAACGTCGGCTCCATCTTCCGTACCGCCGATGCCGCTGGGGTGGAGAAGATATATCTGACCGGCTACACTCCCGCCCCAACAGATCGGTTTGGACGAAGACGGAAAGATTTCACCAAAGTTTCCCTTGGGGCGGAGAACAGCGTCGCGTGGGAGTGCAGGAAGGACATACACCCGCTCCTGCGTGAATTACGCGCGAAAGAGACGAGGATTATCGCTCTGGAACAAAACCCCCGCTCCATTGATTACAGAAAAGCCCGCGTGAAAGGGGCGGTCGCCGTCATTGTGGGAAACGAAGTTAACGGTCTTCCCAAAAGCGTACTCACACACGCCGAAACAATCGCCGAAATTCCCATGCGCGGAAAGAAGGAGTCGCTTAATGTTTCCGTGGCGGCGGGGATATTTTTATATGCAATACGTCAATCGGAGGGCTGATCCGTCCTATGGCGGAAACTAACGAACAAAGAGACGAGATACAAGAGCACCTAGAGCCTGTCCCGCAACCCTTACCTAGCGTGTGGATCGCTAGTATTTTTTGGAATCAATGAGCCTGCCCTCATCGTCCAAGAGTTCCACTATTTCGTCTTTGTCGCGCCACAGCGTGCTGTCGCGGCCGAGATACACCCGCCACTCGCCTTTGTAAAAGTTCGCGGCATTTTTGTAGTCTACGACGCATTGATAGTAGTTAATACGGGTGAAGAGGTGTGCCTGGCAATTACCGTCAGACACGAGAGCCGTCGGTACTTTCGACGAAGGCACGGTGCAGCGGGGAATAGTCTTAAGGTAGTCATAGCATGTTTTTGAAAGCGAGTTCGGGGGTTCCGGCAACGGGTCGCTTTGGGGAGAAGGGCACTCCTTCGGCAGAGTGGGTGAGAATTGCTTTCCCTGCGCGAAATAGCCCGTGCATCTGTTGAGTTGGAATCCACCTTGGCGTGAAAGCTCCGTCCCAAAAGGGAACGGCCCTGATATGAGGTACGCGTGGCCTCCCGGGCGAAGGAATATTCGTTCACTCCCGCCTATTGTGTTCGGGAAAAAGAGGGGCCAGCCGGTACCGATAGTCTGGCTGTTTAGGCTCACCCCGCTCCTCACGGACATTCCGGTGATATTCACCGCCTCCGAGTTTCTGCCTGAAGCCTGAATGAGGACCGATTCTTGATCGGGCGAGGCTCCCCTCGTCAGAGACGCGATGGTCACTTTCCCGCGCAAAGGAGAGACTTCCGCGAGGCTTGCGTCTGGCACGACAGTATTTGAAATAACCGTTCCGGCGGGAGCGTTTACGGGAGCCTTTTGCGCGCTCGGCTGTACCTTGACTGCGGGCGGCGCCTTTACGCTTTGCACCACCTGGGCCTTCGGAGTGGATGTGGCGATAGGCGCAGATTCACGTACCGCGCGGCTTTTCCCCCCAATCCACGCGATAACGAGGATAAGAAGCAGAGCGACAAACCATTTGATGTCATCCATACACCCGATAAACTTTTTAGCTATTAAAAAAGTGTCCTAACGCCTTTCGTATATAATTTCTACCCCATTGTGTTTTGAGATATTGTTCACGCCCAAATGCATCTTTTGGGTGGATAAACGCTTCATAATGTATAAGTTGCACCGGAGTGCGTTTAGCGGTAGCAGGCACTTTTTCGCATTATGCAGTATGAGCCGCTTTTTCAAATCTAGCGTGCATCCAGTATACAGGTAACCGTCCTTTTCGCTTTGTAATATATACACATACTGCATAATGCGTAGCTAGGAAGTTTCGCGGGTACATACTAATGATACTAATAAATACCAATAAGAACTAGGATGTAGGTGCTATACACCCCGCATTTACTTTTCGGTAAAGTTAGTGCGGGGTATACTTTATTCGTGAAGCGTTTTTTGGAGCTACTCACTTTTTCCCTGTGCGGCAGCGCAGTCGTCGTCGCTCTGTTTGTGGCGCGCTCCCCCGCGCTCTCGTTTGGCGACGTTGAGCGGCTGTTCGCTGGCTTCTTTTTTACCGAAAGCAGTACTCCCGAAGCGCTGCAGGCGAAGTATTCGCGCGCTCATTATGGAGGAGATAAACTGCGCGTCCTTATCGTTCCCGGCCACGACGATGACGCGTGGGGAACCGAGTTTAACGGCATACGCGAAGCCGATATGACCGTCGCGCTCGGAGAAGAACTCACCAAACTGCTCTCCGCAGACCCCGCGTTTGAGCCGCTGCTTCTGCGCTCCAGGGCCGGCTACGCTTCCGGCTTTTTGGAATATGTCGGGCGGGAGGAAGGCGCGATACAGGCATTCATTCAAAGCAACAAGCAAACGATGCGGGAACTTATCCGCGCGGGAAGCGTACACCTTACTACCGGCGTTATCCATAATACCGCGCCATCAGCCGTCGCGCTGAAGCTGTACGCGGCGAACCGCTTTGCGAATGAACACGGTGTGGATATCGTGCTCCATATTCACTTCAACGATTATCCCGGCCGGTCGCATACCCGCGCGGGGCGGTACAACGGATTTTCCATCTACATTCCGGATTCGCAGTTTTCAAATGCGCGCGCGAGCCGGAGCGTCGCGGAAGCGCTTTTCGCCCAGTTTTCAAAGTTCTATGCGGAGAGCAATCTCCCGATTGAAGACAGCGGTATTGTTCCCGATCAGGAACTGATTGCCACGGGCGCGTACAATACGCTTGACCCCGCGGGAGTGCTGATTGAATACGGGTATATCTACGAGCAGCGGTTTTTGAATGAAGCGGTACGCGCGGCGATGCTCCGAGAACTCGCGTTCCAGACCTATCAAGGACTCAATCGTTTTTTTGGAAAGTACGGGGAACTTTTCCAGAAATACCCGACGACTCTCCTACCCCATGAGTGGAATCGGGCACTGTCAGCCGGTTCAGGAAGCCATCCGAGCATTCTTTCGCTTCAGGCGGCGCTTCTGTTTGAGGAGCTTTATCCGCCGGCAGGGGAGAATAAACGGGGGTGTCCGCTTTCAGGGAGTTTCGGCCCCTGTACGGCGCTCGCGGTGAAAGGATTTCAACAAAAGTACGGCCTGCCCCCGACAGGGGCGGTGGGACCGCAAACGATGGAGAAATTGAATGAAAAATATGGTCGCTAACGCGAAAATTCCAAGTATCAAGTACCAAGTTACAAACAAATTACAATTTCAAGTCTCAAAACGGGAATCTCCTTGTTTTGGTCATTAGAATTTTGGTCTTTGATATTGTTTGGGAATTGGAAATTGTAATTTGGGATTTACCGTTGCGCGAGAATCTTCTGCAACTCCTCTTTCACCACGGTTGCATCATCCCACACCTCCCGCGAACCGTTTGGGCCCATAATGTAGGGGTCGGTGCCCTTGCCACTCACAAGTATGTAGTCTCCTTTGGTGGCTTTCTGCAGGGCGGTACGGATAGCTGTGCGCCGGTCCAGTATGAGAAGCGGCTGCTTATGCTTCATTCCCGCCGCCATCTCCCGAATGATTTTTTCCGGGTCCTCGTCGTACGGGTCTTCAGTAGTGAGGATAATTTCATCACAATATTTCTCCGCGATACCGGCCATGACGGGGCGCTTCCACGCGTCGCGCCCGCCGCCGGTGTTGCCCAAAATGCATCTGCGATATTTACCCGCGTAGGTTTGATAGAGCTTCTCCAGCGAATCGGGCGTATGCGCGTAATCCACGATAACCGAGAAATCAGCCCCCTCTATTTTTTGTGCGCGGCCTAAAATACTTGCCACTTTTTTAATACCGGATTGAATCTTCTCCAGTGGTATCTCCGCCGCCTTCCCGAAACTTACAGCCGAGAGGATATTGTACAGATTAAATTCACCGGGGAGCGTTGATTCAATCCGCACCCCATTCCATGTAAACGACACGCCTTCCGAAGAAACCGCTTCTCCCGCTACGTCTTTTTTGCCGTACACAATCTTTGTCCCGCTAAATACCGCGAGGAATTTCTCCGCCTCCTTGTCGTCGCCGTTCACGATGAGCACCTTTTCGCGCTTGAAAGAACCCTCCAGTGCCCGCGCGAGCGAGACTTTGGCGGCGACATAGTTCTCGTATGAGCCGTGCGACTCAATGTGTTCCGGCGCGAGGTTGGTGAAGATGAGCGCGTTCAAGAAAATAAATTTATGGCGGAATTGCCGCGCTCCTTCGCTGGTCATTTCAATCACCGCGTGCGTGCATCCGGCGCGGACCGCCCTCCGCAAAAAATGCTGGAGGAAAAACCGCCCCGGCATCGTCATTTTATGCATATTACGCTCAACCTTGCCGGCAATTTTGAAATGAATCGTGGAGGCGTGCGCTGTTTTGTACCCCGCCTCTTCAAGAAGCGCGCTGACGAGTTCCACTACTGAACTCTTCCCTTTCGTTCCGGTGACCGCAATAACGTTGAGGTTGCGCGACGGAAAGCCAAAGAGCACCGCGCCAAGGAGCGCGAGCGCGTAGTGATACGGGAGCTTGCAGGCCGTCCAAAACCGTTCGAGCGCGCTCTTTTGAACAAGGGGCGCTTGAGATTCCATGCGCACATGATAGCGTGAAAGGCAGTGGAAGGCGAATGGTTTTTGGCGTACACTGTACCTTATGCCAGAAGCACGTTTTGGAAATCCGAGTCCCGCGCCGGAGCGGCCGGACGAGAAGCAGCCACAGCAAGCGCCGGCGCCTTTTGAGTTGAAGCTTGAGGAGGTCGCCCGCTCGCCGGAGAAGGTGACGGGGTACTATGACCGAAGACGGGGGAGTGAGGCGGAGGGGAAGATTGCCACCCTCGCGCCCTGGGGCGACTACACGCTCGTTGGTATCAAAGACCTCGCGCTTCTGCGTATCTTTGACGAGCGGGGGAAGCTCCTTACCGACCTTCAAAATAAAGAAGGATTGTCGGTTAGTTTTGAGTGGTACAACCTGATTGGCAGAAAGTTTCCTACCAAATCCCACCTTGTGTCGCGGGGTTCACCACCCCAGTATGAGGCCGTGTCTGTCTCGGACCTTCCGCTCTTCTTGCAGGGACCGGCGGAACAAGCACTTGGCGGCTATAACTCCCTCCGCGTCACGAACATGTCCGGAGGAGGCAAGGCTCTCACTGGCTACAAACTGCTCCAATTCGAGGGAGGAAAGTACCTCCTCTGCATTGACCCGAAGAGCAAGGCCTTCGTCGGGTATATCACCGAGAACGAACGCGACATCCGCGTCGCGCCCCGCGACTGGAAGCGCCTCACCTTTACTGACGAACGGGAGCAGTTTCCGGATGAGTTTGCCGCGCATATCGAGAAGACCATCAAGCAGACCGATGACGTCAAGGAACTCAGCGGCAAATACAGCGCGCTCATGACCGATGTCGGCCTCAACATCGTCGAGAACGCGAACCCCGACGCGGCGCCGGTCTATGAGCAGGTTATTCCCTCGGTTGCGACCAACATCACCGTTGACCCCGCGAACCCCGACACCATCTACTACTGTTCAAGCTTGAGCCCGCAGGCGATTACGCGGCTCGACCTTGGGGGCGACCCGAAGAGCTGGCAGCCGCGTGCCGCCGAGCTTCCAAGACAGTACGCGAGCGTCCGGAACCTCCAGCTTGACCCCACCGGCACCTACTTTCTCTTCTACACCGAGGAGGACCTCGTGATGCTCGCGAAAGAAACCCTCGAGGAGATTAAACGGGTTCCGGGGATGAAGGAGGCGAACTTCGACACGCAGGGCCGGATTCGCGCGGTGGATAAGGCCGGGTTTCTCGTGACCTATGCACCCGACACGCGCGGGCTCGCCGAGGCGATGGAAGGGAAGCGCCTCGAGCGGATTGCGAAGGGCGTCTCGGTCGGCGAACTCTTTAAGGTTGAGCGCATCAAAGCGCAACCGACGGCCGCCATCGAGCAGGCGAAGAACCTCGAGCCCATTAAGGCGAAGATGGAAGCGGAGACGAGCGCCGCCATCGCGGCTCTTGAGAACCTCGAGCACGCCGCGAACTTTCGCAAGAGCATGGCGGAACTTGAGCGGCAGCTCCGGCTTCAGGGGCTCTCGAACGCGGAGGTCGCGTTCATCGTTCTGGGCATTGACACGAAGGTGAAGGAGCGCGAGCGGCAGTTTGTCGCGAAGGAGACCGAGCCGGTCTTTGCCGCCGTCGAGCGAGGACTCTCTACCGGACTCTCGCTCGTCAGTGCGCCGGAGTTGAAGCGCGACCTTGACCGGCTTAAGGCCGCAGAGCTCCTCATGAGCGAGAGCGCGCGCACCCGATTCAGCACGCTTTCGTCGGAGTTTACCGTCAAGTACAAGGAGCTGTTTCTCCGTGAGGGCGGGAAGGTCATCGCCGAGGTCAAGGGGCTCGTCGGTGGAGTCCGCGGTGAACTTGACCGCATGACAAGCAAGAACGAGTTTGACGACTGGGTTGAGTTCCGCCTGCCGCAGTACAAGGGCAAGCTCGGCGCCCTGCTTCGCGAGTGTCCGCTCGAAGCGGACGAGGCGTATCAGGCCATCTCGACTGCCCGCACGGAGCTCCAGGATCTTGCCGAGACCTTTCGCGTGAAGTTTGAACAAGAGTATGTCGAGATTCGCTCGAAAGCGGTCGGGAAGATGGAGGCCGTCGTCGCAAACCTCGAGAGCGACATCGGGGCCCTCGTAAAGCGCCTGCAAGACAAGAACTTCCGAGACCGCAGGGAGGCCGAAATGTATCTCCAAGGAAGCGAGGCAAAGAAGGTCTTGGAGGGGGAGATTCGTGCACTTGAAAAAGACCAGCCCGACCTCGCGACGGAACTCTCGCGCGCGCTCAAGGTTCAGATTGCGAACGGCCTCTCTGCTATCGAGCGCGGGGCCAAGGTGAACATCGGGACAACCGGCGAACAGCTCGTCCTCTTTGGGACGACACCGTTCCCTCGTTTTGAGGCGAAGGTAAAAGAGAGAGCGGCGCGGAAGGTTGACCTCACCTTCCTTGCGGACCCGAAGAGCCACGGCGCTCGGGTGCAGGCGCACGACATCCAGGGCGATGTGACGTTTGTCGTGCGGCATGAAGATGGTACGAAAGAGCAGGTGCCGCCCTTTGCCGGCTGGAAAGACGAGCATGAGTGGCAGCTCGGGCTTCTCACCTCAAAGGGCTCGGAGATTCCGCCTTCCTATGTTACGGCCCATGAGTTCAAGGAGATAAAACGGGAGTACGCGGCGTGGGAAGGAGGGGTGCTTCGCGGTGAGTTCGAGAAACTTCGCGCCGAACTTACGACGCTCTACACGAAGCGCGAGAAGGTCGGGAAGAGAGGCGAGACGGACGCGCGCTGGCAGAAAGAGTACCGCACGAAACTCAAAGAGTACGCCGAGTTTGCTTCCGCGCACCACGTCGCGCTCTTTCGAAGGGCGGATGCGCTGAAGACCCGCCCCGAGGAAGCCACGAACGGCAAGGGCTTCGTGCCCTCGTGGCAGAGCCACTGGGTCGTCGACCCCGAGACGGAGCGCAACCTCGAGCGGATGGCGCGGGACTTTAAGATGCAGCTTGACCTTAAAGAGGGGGTGCTCAACTTAAACGGCCACGCGGGGACGGGGAAGGACGTGCTCGTGAAGATGTTCTGCAACCGCACCAACCGCCCGTATTTCTCGACCGACTGCACCAAGTGGACGACTGAGTACGAGCTCTCGGAGGACGTGATTCTCGAAGCGAAAGACGGCGCGACGCAGACCGTGTGCGTCCCCTCGGCGGTTCTCTCCGGCATACAGACGCCTGGCGCCGTCGTCTACTTTAACGAAGTGAACGGCATGCCCGAACAGGCGCAGATATTTCTCCACGCGCTCTGGGATGAGAAACGGGCGCTCACCCTCAAGACCAGTTCCGGCAAGGTCATTAAGGCGCATCCGTCTGTTCTCTTCGCAAGCTCGATGAACCCGGGCTACCCCGGAACCTTCGCCCCGCAGTTTGCGACGAAGGACCGCATGGTCCCGCTCGAGATCGGCTACCCACCGCTTTACCGTGAGAAAGCCGCGGGCGATACCAATCCCAACAGACCCTACAGCGCTTCCGAGGCGCTCCGCATCGCGCGCGAAGTCGCCTCGCTCTCTGACCTCACCTTTGAACCCAACATGGAGCGCAACGAGTTCGTGCTCATCTGGGACAGCTACGTCAATGGCATCGCAAACGGTGCCCCAAAACCAACGGCAGAGCAGGAATTTGACATCAAGGTGATTCTCGCGTTGGTGCAGTTTGGCAACAAGCTCCGCGAGGACTTCATCAAGAACTTCGAGAAAACCCGCGATGCGCGCAGCGCCCTTCCCGTCCGCCAGCCGCTCACGGCGAGAGGGCTCCGGCGATGCGCCTACGCGCTCTCCACCATTCCGGTCGCGGAGAAGGTAACGGGGAACGCCGATCAGGTAGCGCGCTCTCTTCTCGAGCGGTTTTTCCTAAGTCACATCTACGAGAGCGAGGATCGCGACAAGATTAAGACCGCGATGAACACATGGCGCTCGCAGAAGCGCGTCGCCGCGTGATACCTCTATGAAGGAGACCCCCGATGCATCCGCAGAGCGTACCGCTCCCTCGAGCCAGAAGCACGTCCGCGAGATGCTCTACCTTGCGGAGCAGGCAAAGGAGGGCCGCCTCAAGGTCCTTCCGGGACGCGAGTGGGGGTATCACTACCCTCTTCAGAAGGCAGAGCGGGAGAAGATGCTTCTCGACCTGCGCGAGGGAAGAGCGCGGCCCGCGGATGCGGCCGAGAAGCTTCGTCCCGACGCGCTCATCTATAAGGTTCTCGACCTCGAGACTCTGGGACTTCAGGGGGTGAGTTCCCGCATCCTCGATGAGTCCGCGACGGTCGAGTACTACGACTACCGCCGCTTCGCGGAGTTCGTCGCCGCGCTTGGCGACGCGGAGGTCTCGCCTGCCGAGTGCGAGAAACTCTATGAGGGGATAAGTAAAGCGCGCACGCAGAAGAAGCTTCGCGACGCCTACGGCACCACCGGACAGGAGCAGATGGACCGCGTGTTTGCCCATGAGGCGGCCGCGACTCCGGCGCGAATGAAGACGCTCTCGCGCGCCGAGCGCGTGCTCTCGGTGCTCAAGCTCGACTGGCTCTCGGAGGAGCGCAAGGCGGCTTCGACCCTGGAGCGCGACCAAGCGGCGCGGGAGCTCTCCGGAGACGAACGCGCCCTCTATGAGAAGCTCTCGGGAGCGTACCGGAGGTATGTCGAGGAAGGAGACGAGGCCGCTTACAAGGAGCTTGTCGAGGGGTTGCGGGGGAGCTACAAAACGCGCGAACACGCTCCTGATACGCCAAGCGAGAGCATGCGGAAGCTTTCGGAGGAGATTGAACCGTACAAAAAAGATGTGGACCTTCCCGGAACTCCGCGCGACCCGGCCATTCCCCCCGAGGACTCGGATGAGTATCACACGCCGCCGCCCCGGCCCGAGTCGGCGGGAAGAGGAGAGAGCGTGCCGGAAGAGCCCATCTTTGAGATAGAGCCGCCTCTTGCCGGTTACTACGCGTCCGGCCGCAAGAGTTACTATGACCGCGAGCGGAAGACCTGGAGCAAGCGCAAGCGGCTCGCGCCCTACGCCGGAGAGCTCACCGCGGCGAAACGGCACACACTCTCCGGCCGCGTGACCGCCGGCCTCAAGGCCATCGCGCTTCCGAATGGCTACGCGCTCGATGGCGGCTCACTAACCGCCGAGGGCGCGCAGCCGGCGCTCCTCCGCGACCAGAACGGCTGTTTCTATATCGAGTCGGGCGGTGCGGCGACGTTTACCGTGCAGTTTGGAAAGGAAGACGCGCTCTTTCAAGGACCGGTGGTTTCCGAGGATACCGAACCGCTTTCAACCGGTCCCATTTCGGAGAAATCCGAGGCGCTCCTTGCCGCGCTTACCGGCGGCCCACGGCACAAGGCGGAACAGGCGCGAAGCTACATCCTCGCGCATCACTTCTACCCGGGCGGGGGCGACCGCGCCGCCGCGCAGGCCGTTCAGGCGAAGCTCCGGCACGAGTCAACCGACGCGGACTATATTCAGAAGCTCGACGCCTCGGAGTATCTTGAGTGTTACTCGGCGAACACGCTCTTTATCGCACTCGTGCGACGCGCCGGCGTACCGGCGCGCCTCGTCGTCGGTCATAAGGTCGAGGGCTCGAAAGGCGGTCGCTCCGCCATCACGACTGCGACTGGCCACGCATGGGCGGAGATCTGGGACGGCGGCGCGTGGGTGCGATTCGACGCGACGCCGCCACCGAAGCCCGAAGACAAAAGAAAGGAAGAGGGAGAGAAAAAGGAGGCGGCGCCGGAGGCCGATGACGGAGGGGAAGAAGGGACGCCGCAAGGGACGCCCCCGGACTCCTCCGAAGGGAAAGAGCGGAGGACAGGCGAGGCGGAAGAGGGTGATGTAAAGCAGGGCGAGAAGACGCTCGAAGAGTCGCAGAAGAAACTTGATGATGCGACGAAGAAGAGAGAAGAGCTTGAAGAGAAGCTCGAGCGCGCAGAGTCATTTAAGGAGCTCGATACGATAAAGGAAGAGGCGAAGAAAGATGACCTCCTTCCTGATATGCAGAAGGACCTTTCGGAGAAGGCCGAAGCAAAAGAGAAGGAGATGAAAGAAGCAATCAAGGATGAACTGGACCGAATGGTTGACGACGGTTTTCTTGATTCAGAGAAGCGCGACGAGCTCGAGCGCAAGCTCTCGGAAGAGGCGTCGCGGGAGCTTGACCGGCTACAGAAGGAGATTGAACGCGAGAATAAGTTGTACAACGACTATGAGCGCATCCGCGAGGAGGTTATGCCGCTCGTGGAGCAATGGTTTCGTTACTTTGCGGAGCGTCTGCCGCGCGAGGAGAGCGTCGAGCTCGACGAGGATGCGCTTAGCCGCCAAGGGGTCTTCAGCCGCCGCTCTGTCAACCGGGCGCGCAACCTCCTCTTCGGCTCCGTCAAGAACCCGCGCGTCATCCGCTCGTCAGCGAGGCCCCTCTTTCTTGGCTCCATCCTCATTGACACGAGTGGCTCGATGAAAGGAAAGAAACTCGAGAACGCGCGCAAACTCAGTGTCTTCTACGCGGAGCTCTTCAGCCACATCAGCGAGGAGTTCGGCTACATTCGATTCTCTCTCAACACCTTCTCGGACGCAGTCACCGAGATTAAGGCGTACGACCAGGACTACACCTCGCCGAAGCGCTATGACTTTCCCGACGGCAAGCGCTCGACGATTAAGCATCGTCTCATGACAGCGCTCTCTGCAACGGGCGGCACGAACATGCTTGACGGCATCAAGAAGGCGGCCGCCGACCTCAACCGCGAGACGCACGACTTTCCGGAGTATGCTTCGGCTCTCTACGTCGTTGGCGACGGCGGGGACACCTGCGGAAACTCCGAGAAGGTAAAGGACTTTCTCGCGACGAACGAGCGTGAACGCGGATTCGGCGACCATATGCGCTCGGCCATCATGCTCGGCTCGGCGCAAGAGAAGGCGGCGCTTGCGCAGATGTTCGGCGAGGAGCACACCACGGTCGCGGCGGACCTCGATGCGCTCATCGAGGAGAGCATGCTTCGCTTCAGCGACGACATCGAAACGTATCTTGCCGATAAGGTGTAGGGGAAGAGAAGAAAGAGAAAGGGAAGAGCGCGCTCGCGAGTTCCACACCGAGCTCTTGCCCTTTGTCCCCGTTACCGCAATGACCGTGAGCTTCCGCGACTGAACGCCAAAGAGCGCGAGCGCGTAATGCATGTTACTCAACTTTGTGCTACCTTTTTTCCATGTCCGTTCGGTTAACTCCTCCTGAAAAACAGACGGCGAGAAAGCTTGCCGAGATTAAGCATATGTCCGGTTCGCATTCGCCGTCTCCGGCGATGCTCACGAAGGCCGGCGTTACCATACGGCACGATTTCTGCTACCTTTCCAATCCGCACGCGACGGAGCTTTTTTTGAAATACTTCAGGAAAGATTTTAAGGACAGAGAAAAAGTACGTTCTCTCGTTGAGCATTATCCGTCACAAAATCTGGCACTGGCGGAGAAACTCTTTACGTCCCCCTTACTACAGGGAGCGCTGCCGCCTTCGGCAAGAGGGTTGTTCGTCGGCAATGGGGCAACGGAGATTATTCAGGCTGTTTTGCAGCACTTTACGAAGCGAAAGATACTGGTGCCTGTCCCGACGTTCTCTCCGTATCTTGAATTCGCGCCGAAAGGAGTTCGCGTTTCGCATCTTCAACTCAGAAAAGAGGCCAATTTTGCGCTGGATCTAGACGAACTGGTCCAGCAAGTCAAAAAGGAAAGGCCCGACACGGTCGTCATCATCAATCCCAACAATCCCGAAGGGGGATATCACTTTGCAAAGAATGTGCACAATGTATTGAAACGTCTGAAGGAGGTAGAGACACTGATAGTTGATGAGAGCTTCGCGCACTTCGCCGGAGCGAAAATCGAAAGTGCTGCCCCATGGGTCAACACGCATCAAAACCTTGTCGTCATCAAGAGCATGTCAAAAGATTTTGGTATCGCGGGAGTGAGGCTCGGGTACGCGGTGATGAGCGAAAAAAGAGTGGACGCGCTTCTTCAAAAGGGCTATTTGTGGAATGTTTCGGGATTTGGTGAGTACTTCCTCGACCTTTTGAACCGAAAGGACTTTTTGCAGGAATATGAAAAGGCACGTCTACGAGCGATAGGGGAACGGGACGCGTTTTACGCCATGCTTTCCAAGGTCAAAGGACTCCACGTGTACGGAAGCAAGGGTAATTTCTTTTTGGTCGAGCTTTTGGACGGCACAAAAGCAGACGACCTAATGGTCGCGCTTCTCGTCCGGCACGGAATCTACATCCGCCCGTGCGGCGACAAAGTCGGGCTCAACGGTGAGTTCGTCCGCATCGCATCGCGAAAAGGAAGCGAGAACAGGAAATTGGTGCGAGTGCTCAAAAAGGAGTTACTTTCCTAGCAGTTTGAGTGCGTGCTTAATTCGGTCACTTGTGCCGGAGAACTCTTTCGGCACGTTTTTGAGCGCCTCCCGCGCTTCGCCGTGCGAGTAGCCGAGGGATTTTAACGCTTCCAGTGCGTCAATTTCTTCTTTAAGACCTGAACTTTCTTCACTCGTGCCGAGTTTTTCACGGAGTTCCAGAACAATTTTCTCAGCAGTCTTCTTGCCGATGCCGGAGATTTTCGTAAGGTACGCCGTTTCGCCGCTCGTGATAGAGCGTCGCAAGGTTTCCGGCGTGGCGACGTTCAGAGTATTGAGGGCAGTCTTGGGGCCGATGCCGGGGACGCTTAAGAGTAGTTCAAAAAGTTGTAAGTCGTCAGTTTCAAGGAAGCCGTACAAATCTTGCGCGTCTTCGCGGACAACATGGTGGGTAAGGAGTCTCGCGGCGGTATTTAATTTAAGTTGCCGCAGAGTGTCGTCCGTTACGAACACGCGGTATCCGATGCCGCCGACATCCACGATAACCGAGCGCGATTCTTTTTCTGCGACTGTTCCTGAAAGGTAGGAAATCATCGATACAGCTTATAGCTTTTAGCGCATAGCTTATAGGCGCAAGCCAATTATACATTATCCTTGCATTTCAGGCTTATTCTTGGTATCTTCTGATTCTTCCTATAAGCTAAAACCTATCAGCTATAAGCTCTGACATATGGCCATCACATCTTCAGCAAAAAAGGCATACCGAGCATCGCTCCGAAAGCGCGTGTTCAACCTGCGCCGTAAGCAGGCCGTAGATTCGGTAGTGAAGAAAATAAAGAAGCTTGTCGCCGAAAAGAAAGTAGCTGAAGCAAAGAAGCTCATCCCACAGGCCTACAAAGCGTTTGATAAAGCGGCCAAGGAGCACACCATAAAGAAAGGCGCGGCCAGCCGAAAGAAATCCCGTCTCATGAAGTTGCTTGACGCGACAACGTAAAAAGCGCCACGAGGCGCTTTTTACGTTTGGATTCCTCTCGACAGGAATTGAACCTGTATTTCTTCCTCCTTGTCCGTGAAAGTTCTGCTGTCGCCCTCACGAGGAATCGAACCTCGATCGCAAGATCCGCAATCTCGCATTCTATCCGTTGAACTATGAGGGCAAGATTTTATCGGGTGCAGGGAAGTGTCCTATCCATTGAACGACGGGAGGGATATGAAATGGCCCAATAACTAATACCTGATTTCAAAACAAAAGTCCACTGTCTTATCCGCAGGCATTTTCAGGATTCGCTCATTCGCAGATGAGCACTTACTTTCAAAACCCCAAGTACTCCATGATACGCTTTGAAAGCGGTTCATGATGCTCTTCCTCCGGAAGATAGTCCTGCAAGAAGTCACGTACTATTTGTGGATCGGTGTCCGCGAGGGGAATAACAGAAAGAGGAATAATAAGACCTTTTGATTTAATGATAAGTTTCGCAGGTTCATTTTCGGTGACCCAAAACGCTTCAAACGAGGAAAACGGACTGAATTCTCTGCCCGCCCAAAGCCCGCGCTTCGTGAGCCCATAGCTCACGAGCTGCGGTTTCTGAAGCGTCCGCAGAAAGAGCGCTATAGTGCTGATAACCACCAAAATGGCGAACAGTATATTGTTGAGGAAAACCGCTGTAACCGCGATGGAGAGCGCGATGATACCAACCGCCCAATACCAATCGGGTTGATGGTTCTGTTCCAGACGGTCATACGCCTGCCACTCTATGTGCGCAGATTCTGCCATACCGCAATTGTACCACGGAGGGGTGGGGGGCAGAGAATGGAGAATAGGGAGTTACGAATAGAGAACAGGAACACAACACTATCCATGCTAGCGTTCGTCGCGAATTTTCACCCACAGCACGCCGACCATGTTTTTGCCAGTGCCTTTCGGGCCCGCGCCCCAAAACTCGTCAATCGGAGAGTTCTCAACGATACGCCGTCTGCCGCTGCGCGTGAGCGCATCACGCACCGTCTCGTGCTGCGCGAGTTTAGCGCGCAAAATCTCTTCCATAACAGCGACTTTGCGCTCGTGCCAATCCTTTGGTTGTGCCGGTTTGTTGGCGTGAGCTATGCGCTGCGCTTCTTCCGGACAGCCTGCAGCGAGAATGCTATCTGAAAGGTCTGGCCGGACATCGCGAAATTTGCGCCACTGAAATGCATGTTCGGCGGTAGGGAAGCGATGACTCCAAATGTCTACCGTGTGTGCGGAGAAATTATTGAGCGCATCAAAAGCTGGCGTGTAAAAATAGATCGCTTCTTCATCTTCTCTATTCAAACCGCTGCTCGAAATAGGAATCATATCTTGTGCGCTCGAATTATTCCGTATGCAAACATCAATTTCTTGACGGAGATATTCGATAGTCCAGTAGCGGCCATTTTTTCATGAAGTGCGCGGGAAGAGAAATGCAAAACTCCAGGTTCAAATATTCGCTCTACAAGAAAGAACCAACATCTCCCAAGGAAGTTGTCTTTCAACCCATCCGCAAGCAATAAAGTGCCTTTTGGAGCAAGGACGCGGTGCATTTCCGACAGAGCTTTCTTCTGATTAGGATAGTGATGAAATGAGTGTGAGCATCTAACCACTTCGAACGATTCAGAGGGAAACGGCAGGTTTTCTGCGTCTCCTTCTATAAAGGAAATGTTTGTCAGTCCCGCACTTTTCTTGCGAGCCTGTTCAAGCATAGATCTCGAAAGATCGAGGCCTATAATCATCGAATCAGGAAAAGATCTTGTGAGCAGAATTTCAAGCGTTGCCGTGTCGCAACCAATGCCTAGTATCCTTCGACGCGGAAGGCGTTGTACCTCCTCTGCAATTCTTTTGTAAAAGGGTTTGAAAAACCACGACACAAGAGAGGAGTCGTAATATGACGACAAAAATGCAAACTCAGCTTTGGACTGCTCTTTCAATTCTTCCACAATGCGGTGAAATTATATCCTTTGCGCGAACCTTTTTCGAGCGGAGAACGGACTGAACCGCCCCGCCACTGCCTCGCTCCGCTCGGCAACACCAAAGGCGCGTAATTCTATGGACGGAGGCCGCATCATCTACGCCGTAGACCAAAAGAAAATAGTGTCTTTGCGTTTTTCGACATTTTGGTTTGAACCAACCCCGCAAGGGCTCTTTATGTTGCAAGTGGCGTTCGGACAGAGCAAATACTATTCGGACAACCTCGCCGAGAATATCAAGCGTGGAATTCGCCAAAAATTACGCCGGAAAGAATGGATTGGTCTCGCGCCTTTCGGGTATCAAAACAATCCACTTACTCGCAACATTGAGCCGCACCCAACCGAAGCGCGGATTGTGAAGTTAGCGTTTGAGGAATACGCGAAAGGCGCACATTCGTTCGTTTCTCTCGCGCAATTTTTGGCGGACTTGGGCGTTGTTTCCAAAAACCAAACGCCACTTGCCAAAGTTTCCATCAAACGACTTCTAACACACAAAGCGTACCTCGGTTTTGTGAGACACAAAGGCAAATGGTTTGATGGAAACTTTGAGCCAATTATTTCTCCCGCATTGTTTGAAGCCGTGCAGAAAATACTCCGCGCCAAAGAGCGGCCGCGCAAGCGGAAAGCGAGGCACGATTTTCCATTTACCGGACTATTTCGTTGCGCCGAATGTGGCTCAATGATTAACGCACAATGGGCTACTGGAAAATCGGGCCATCGCTACCGTTATTATCGCTGTTCCAAAAAGCGCGGCCGCTGTTCGCAACCATATATCCAAGAAACGGAGTTGGCGCGGCAAATTAAATCACGGCTTCAAACAATCTCGCTTTGCGACGAGATGACCGATTGGATGTTAGCGAAAGTTGATGAATGGCAAAAAGAGGAAAGTTCTTCGTCGCAAAGCGAGGTTCAAAATCTTTCCGAAAGTATTAAAACAGCAGAAGCAAAAATGGAAAAGTTGGTTTCCACTTATCTTGACGGCGACATACCGAAAGCAACCTACCTCAAAAAGAAAGATGAAATCTTGCTCGCTTCTGCCGTTTTGGAACAAAAGAAGAAAGATTTTGAAAGCGGAAGAAAAAATTGGGTCGAACCCCTGCGGGAATGGATTTTAGATACGAAACAAGCCGATTTTTTGGCAAAGTCGGGCGATTTTCACCAAATTAAATCTTTTGTCCAAAAAATCGGAACGAACCCCTTGGTTCGTGACAAATCCGCCCATTTCGCCCTGCCCATTCCGTCCCAATTCGTCGCGAAGCGACGGGCTCTTTTGCTCACTCCCGCGCCTTCGGCGCGGGCTTCTTCCCACCTTTCGGATTCGGAAGTTTCTTTCTGCGGAGGGGGCGAGATTCGAACTCGCGAGGCCCTTTCGGACCTAGAAGTTTTCAAGACTTCCGCACTAGACCAACTATGCGACCCCTCCCAAGAGAACTCCCAACGTACAACTTACAACTAAAAACACGAAAACTCAATCTTTCTCGTTGTTGGTAGTTGGTGGTAAGTGGTTGGTCGGGTTAGAATAACCTTCATGCGTTATTTGGGAATTGATTTTGGCAGCAAGCGCGTGGGACTCGCGCTCTCCGATGAGTCCGGCACGCTTGCGTTTCCGTATTCGGTGCTTAAGAATGATACGGAACTCCTTACGGAAGTAGACCGTATCGTGAGGGAGCAAAAAGTGAAATTGATAGTCATGGGAGAGTCCAAGGATTTTTCTGGAAAGGATAATCCTGTCGCTAAAGACGCGGAGGAGTTCAGGAGAGTTTTGATGAAGGCGACGCGCAAGCGGGTTGAGTACGAACCGGAATTCTTAACGTCCGTGCAGGCGGCGCGAAGACCCTCACGCCGGCAGAGCAAAAGCCGGGGAACGGGGGAGCGCGCGGAGCGAAGGCAGGAAAATGAGATGCTCGATGCGTCCGCGGCGGCAATTATTTTGCAGAGTTATTTAGATAGGAATAGATGATACCCATATACGGATGGTACTAATGCAACGAAAGAATACTAATGCGTCATTCGTATTTTTTGGTAGCATTCGTATGAAATTAGCTGTTTAGTATCATATGATTAGTTTTGACGAGTTTAAAAGAGTGGAAGTCACGGTAGGAAAGATACTCACTGCTGAAAAAGTGCCGGAAACAGACAAACTGCTCCGTCTCACGGTTGATTTTAAAGAAGCTGCACCGCGCCAGATAGTCTCCGGGATCTCGGCGTACTTTCCCGACCCGCAGGCGCTTGTAGGGAAGAAGTGCATGTTCGTGACCAATCTTGAACCACGGGTGATTAAAGGTCTGGAGTCGAACGGAATGCTTTTCGCCGTTTCTACCGAGGATGGGAAGTTCAGTTTACTGGAACCACATACGGATATTCCGGAAGGAACAAGAGCAAAGTAATTTTCAAGTATCAAGTCTCAATTATCAATCAATTTCTAGATTCATTAATTTCTCAATCTCGGGCATTGATTGAAAATTGATAATTGTAAATTGATACTTTACCATGCTCCACTATCTCGACCCAGCGTTTCTGATTCAGACCCTCGGGCTCCTCGGCGTCTTCACGATTGTCTTCGCCGAGTCAGGTCTTTTCTTCGGGTTTTTTCTTCCAGGCGATTCGCTGCTCTTTACCGCGGGGCTCCTTGCTTCGCAAGGGCATTTCAATGTCTTTATCTTGTGGGTCGGATGTATGGTGGCGGCGATTGTAGGCGACAGCGTCGGCTACGCGTTCGGCAAGCGGCTGGGCTTACGTTTGCTCACGAAAGAGGACTCTTTCTTTTTTCGGAAAGAGCACATCCACAAAACGGAGGCGTTTTACGCGAAGTACGGCAAGAAAACGATTGTGCTTGCCCGATTCGTTCCGATTGTCCGGACCTTTGCGCCGATTCTTGCGGGTGTTGGGAGAATGGAGTATAGGACATTTCTTTCCTATAATGTTTTCGGCGGAGTCCTTTGGTCAACACTACTCATCTTTCTCGGGTTCGGACTCGGGAGCATCATACCCACCATTGACCGCTACCTGTTGCCGATCGTTCTCCTCATTATCGTCGTATCGTTCATCCCACTCCTCTTAGAGTGGATAAAACAAAAGAGAACTCCGCCAAGTAATGTATAATAAACGGTATCATGCCGGTAACCGCACATTTCACGGAGCGACTCTTTCATGAATACTTTCCCCCGCCAAGATTTTTGGAGATGCCAGCGGTTGGCCTCAATATCTCCGATGATGCCGTATCGGCGGTTGAACTCATACGGCACAGAAACGCGTACGCGGTCGGGCGGTTTGGACGAGCCCCGCTTCCGAAGGGGAGCGTCGCGGGAGAATATGTTGCCGATAAAGACGTGGTTGTCGGCGAACTGCGCAAGCTCAAAGACCGCCTCAAACTTGACTTTGTAAATGCGTCACTCTCTGAAGAAAAAGCATATCTCTTTAGGACAGTCATTCCGAACGTATCCCACAAGGAGATACGAGCCGCGCTCGAGTTCAGACTTGAAGAAAATGTTCCTCTTCGCGCGAGTGAGGCGGTTTTTGACTATACGATCATCGAGGGAACCGGGCACGGAAGTAAGGACCACCTCGACGTCAGCGTGACCGTGTTTCCCGCAAAGGTAGTGGAGACGTATACGGAACTCTTGGACGCCGCTGGGCTTTCTCCGCTCTCGTTTGAAGTTGAAGCACAGGCGATTTCCCGCGCGGTCATAAAGAAAGGGGATCGCGGTACGTACCTCCTAGTCAATTTCGGAGAAAGCAAAACCGGATTATTCATTATCAGCGAGGAAGTGGTGCACTTTACGTCAACCGTGGCAATCGGAGGAACGCATATTACTGAAGCAATCGCGAAGTCTTTGTCTATCAGCCCCGAAGAAGCGGTTCGCGTTAAGCGCGCGCAGGCCAGGGTTGCCGAAGAGAAAAATGAGGATCTGTTTCTCTCGCTACTCAGTACGCTTTCGGCGCTCAAAGACGAGATCAATAAGCTCACCATTTACTGGCATACGCACAAACGCGAAGGTGGCGAAGCCGGGCCGAAAATATCTAAAATGATTTTATGCGGCCGCGATGCCGCGATTCCCAACTTTGCGGATTTTCTCTCCCCCACGCTTAAGAGCGGTGTTGAGGTCGGGAACGTGTGGAGGAATGCCTTCTCGCTGGATGAATATATACCTCCGATTTCATTTGCCGAATCGCTCGATTACGCTGCAGCGATCGGACTCGCGCTGCCAAAAGGGTCTTAGGAATTGGCCGCGGGTTTGGAGGAAAGCGAACAAAGCGGCGTTGCCAAAACTAACCCCGTACCAATTTCACCGAATAATAATAACAAGTGATATGTATCTATACGCGCAAAAATCTCATACAGAAGTTATTGAGAGTTTTATAAAATTGGTGCTGGGTGACGATTTGTATATTCGCTACGCTCATTAAAAATCAGTCATGTTCACTTTATTATCAAAAACCGAAAAAGAAATAATCCAGCGCGAGTACCGTGTCCGACTTGCCACTGTGACCCTTTGGCTCCTTTTTGCTACGGTTTCCATCGCCGCCACGTTGCTTATCCCATCCTATGTACTGTCTGTGCAACGGGAAAAAGCCGCTACTGCGCGGTTTGAAGTCCTTTCGGCGAGCGTGCGAAAAGAAAACGCCGCCGCGATTGATTCAATTCTCCTAGACGCGCAGACACGCCTCTCGCTTCTTAGCCGCACTCCTCCAAAAGTTTTCCTTCATGAGGCCCTTGTACAGATTGTATCGGTGAGAGGGAGCAAGATTTCGGTTGAAGAAGTTTCATCTACGGAAGGGGAGAAAGGTATATGGACATTCGTCATACGCGGCAGGGCGGGTAATCGGTCCGCTCTGCTTACGTACGGCAAAGCGCTTGAACGGACCGGAATCTTCAAGAAAGTAGACGTGCCAATATCCGATTTCGCTAAGGATTCGGATATTCCGTTTTCGTTAACCGCAACAAGTGCGTGGTGATGCGCGCCGAGATATCATGATGCCACATTCTGTAAACCTAAAAACCAAAGAGCTTTTTATCGTCGCGCTGCTGCTTAACGTGGCGGCTACCGGTATTTTCCTGTTCCTGTACACCGAAGTGAAAGCGAAGAACGAACGCATTTCCGCTCTGATCAATAATATTGAAGCGAACGTTGTTGAAGAAGAAAAGCACAACTCCATTAAAGTTGTCGCGGCACAAACGGCGGAACAGCGAACAAGGCTGCAACACTATATTGTCGCGAAGGAAGAGGCGGTTTCGTTTATTGAACTTCTTGAGAAAACAGGAGAATCCATCGGCGTCGGCGTGGACATTGCTTCAGTCCGGGAAGTTGAAATAGCCGGTTCAACAGCGTTTGCGCGCCTCTCGCTCGCGCTCACGGCTACCGGGGCGTGGCCGAGGGTCATTCAATTTCTCGGACTCTTGGAGCTGCTCCCATACGAGGCGACGATAACGCAGGTAGTCGTTTCAAAGTCGGAAAAACAGGCGGGGCAATGGAGCCTCAGCCTGTCACTCGCCGCGCTTAAAGAAAAATAGAATGTTCCCGTTGGAAACCGCACCCCGTTAGAAGTTTCAAGCGCACATTTAGTGTATACTCAATAGCATGTCAAGCTGTGCCATACTAGAGATTTTATTCGCAACCCCGCACTTCTAAACGGGACTGTTTCTAACGGGATGTCGCTTTTTAATCAAAAGATATCGCTTGTCCGGCTCTTGAAACGAGTGGGAAGAGAAGACGACACACCGCGGTTCGGGAGAGATGCCCGGGCGGACTGGCAAAGACTTTGTTTCGCTTTCCTCTTGCTTAATCTGTGCACGGTCATCGTAAGTATTTTTGTCTACGCCAAAATCAATAAAGGGGAACTGTTTTTGGTGAACAAAGAGGCGGACATTTCGAAGAAGACCTTTGACACGTTCAGACTTGAGCAAACCATTACTTATTTTGGAGAGAAACAGACGCGGTTTAAGCGGTTGCAGGAGCGAGGAGTACCCACCTCCGACCCGTACATTCCCAAAGCCGGTCCTAAGCAGTGACCTTGGAATTTCCATAATATTCAGTAATATCAGGACGCAACGGAAAGCCCCCGTAGTTAAACTTGCCCGCGCACTTTTCATCCTACATAGTTGTTATTCCCCCTTGTAGCTCAATGGATAGAGCAGCGCTCTTCTAAGGCGTTGATGTGGGTTCGATTCCTGCCAAGGGGATAAAAAGTGTTCGAGGGAAGATATATCCGCGGACCTTTACTCGTCATTTTTCTGAGAACTGTTCGGGTCTGAGCCGCTGATTTTGGGGAAGAAGATTTTTTAGTCATAAATCTATGAAGAAACATTATTGGTTACCTTACTTTTTTGTTGCTTTGCTAGTTTCTTTATATTCACAACTGGGCTGGATTAAATTTCCGCATTTTTTAATTTGTAGCCTTGTGGCTTTTGCATGTTTTGTTGGCATATATTTTTGTCTCAAGAATTTCTCATTAAGCAAAACATTATTTCGAGTTGTAAGATTGGTTTGCATAGTAATTCTCTTTGGACTTGTATATGCTTCTTCGGCATTAGCGTCTCTTTCTGGGTTTCATAGTTCCTATTGCTACAATCTTGTAGCTAAAGATCTGTTCACTGGAAATATTAAAGTTCATTGCAATTTCCCTCCGTGGCATACGACAATCATTGGGGGAGAAGAGGCTAGAAGAATTCTCCTCGGTGATTGTCTTAGCCGAAAATCAGAATTTTACGACCAACATCCTAGTTACTGCGATGCTTACAAAAATGCTTCGGCCGGCAAAGATTGGACACAAGGACCCAATCCGTAATTTTGGACTGAATGCCGCCAAAGAAAGACTTGAAATTGTCAATGGGTAATTCCTTGCCGCCGCCCTCCGTCGCCAAGGCTTTGGCGGGCGGGCAGGAGGTGAAAGCGATTCGGACTATTGAAGAATACTGCAGCAGAGCTGTTGATATCCCCCTAGGCTGCTCGGTATAGCAGTGCTACACTATAGGATAAAGGTCAATATTTATTACTAACACGACACTAGCGACACGAATGTAAAGAACGAATGACACGAATGTTCCGAATAACCTAGTATTCGCTTCACTCGAGTCTTTTCTGCAGGTTCGTGTTGAGTTATTATGAAAGCATTGCATATTATTGCGTTCATCCTTCTTATAGTCGGAGGACTCAATTGGGGTCTTGTCGGTATCGGTACCGGTGACCTCGTCACCCGTATTCTGGGAGAAGGAGTGGCCAATGTTATCTTTATCATTGTCGGACTGGCCGCTATTCTTGAAGTCATTTCGTACAAGAAGAACTAGACGGCATGCGAACCGGATGTTCAGCCGGAGGCACACTGTAATTCCAGTTTACTCCCACGACAAACCAACTGACTAAACAAAACTCCCGAAAGGGGGTTTTGTATTTCGGGCTGGAAACTGGTAGTTTAATAATGATGCGAGACGTGGCCTCGGCTCAGTTGGTTAGAACGTCCCGTTTATTCACCCGAGAGAATTTGCGCGCTTAGCTCAGTTGGCAGAGCAATCGCTTTACACGCGAAAGGTCGGGGGTTCAAGTCCCTCAGCGCGCAAAGGTTAGAATGTCAGCATATGCAAAAAAGGGTCATCGCCAGCGTCTATGGCAACGTACAAGGTGTCGGACTTCGTGACTTTACACAGGCCACAGCAGAGAAACTCGGCATCGTCGGGACGGTTCGCAATGGCGATGATGGGACGGTGGAAATAGTTGGAGAAGGGGAGGGACATATGCTCAAGGAACTCCTCGTGACTATGGGGCAGTATCCCTATGCCCACATTACCAAAATTGACGAGACGTGGAGGGAAGCTGTCGGGTCGCATTCTGACTTCCGTATCATTTTTTGAGGTAATTTAGTTATTCGCTCATACGTCATGCGTTATTTTGTCCCCATTCTCTATGAAGACGACGATGTGCTGGTGATAAACAAGCCGGCCGGCCTCGTCGTGCACTCGGACGGCCGGACCAAGGAGCCGACAGTGGTCGACTGGATTTTGAAATATCGACCCGAAATCAAGGGCGTCGGCGACTCTCACGATGAGTATAGAATACAGAATATAGAATCTAGAAGAAATGCTCTAAATTCTAAATTCAAGATTCCAGATTCTGTCGAGGCCGCTTTGCGGCCCGGTATTGTTCACCGGTTGGACCGCGAGACGAGCGGGGCGCTCATTATCGCAAAAAACAACATGGCCTTCGGCAGGCTTAAAAAGCAATTTCAGGCACAGGGCGTGCGCAAAACGTATCACGCATTCGTCTATGGCAAGGTGAAGCACGACGAAGGATTGATTGACCGCCCCATCGCGCGGAGTCGCGGGAACCCCGTTCTCTGGTCCGCGACGCGCGGGCGGAAAGGGGAAGAGAGGGAGGCGGTAACGGAATATCGTGTACTTTCCCGTTTTGAACAAGCTGGGCAAGAATTCTCCTTTCTCGAGCTTTCCCCCCGCACCGGAAGGACCCACCAGCTGAGGGTACATTTGAAGGCTATCAATTACCCCATCGTCTCCGATCGGCTCTATGCTCCGAGCCGTGAGCCGGCGCTTGGTTTTGAGCGCTTGGCCCTTCATTCGCGGAATATCTCTTTTATTCTTCAGGACGGAAAACGTATCACTGTGGAAGCTCCTTATCCTGACGATTTTGAAGAAGCACTGAAGAATCTTGCGAGATAGCTCTCCTCGAAGTCTTAACATCGCTACACTATGAAAGAGGGACACATCGAAATTTTGAATAAAGACAGTATCAGGATGGCGCGGGCCGTCGAGCTCTCAAGCATGAGCCCGGAAACAAAGACATTCAGAGTGGGTTGTGTGATCACAGACAAAGATGGTAAAGAGCTGGCAACTGGTTTTACCGGAGAGAAGGAGGGGTTCCATGCCGAAGAGATAGCTATCAGTAAACTGGAAGGGCGGCGCGCAGAAACAGAGGGCGGCAGCATCTTTTCTACGGTTGAGCCATGTCATCCCAGAAAATCAGGGAAAACCTCATGCACTAGCCATATTTTGACGCTCAAGCTGGCGCGCGTGTCTATGTGCTCGATGAGCCGACGACTTTCGTCACGTGCGAGGGCGCTAAAACGCTGCGTGCCAACGGATTAGAGGTCGTTCAGATGCCGGAATTCAAAGAGGAGGTCCTGAAGATCAATGAGCATATTCTGAAGCGGGGAGAGTAGCTGCAGCACACCGAAAGGGATATGCTTCCCGGTCTATTTGAGGCCGGGTTGAACTTTTTTTGAACTCATGTTAGATTGCTGGGACTATGGGTATCACGATTTCATCGGTAAACGCAGAGGAACGAAAGAACCTCGACCTTCGGGCAGGGGATACGGTGCGCGTCTGGCAGAGAATTGTTGAACGGGCCGTAGAGAAAGATAAAGTTAAAGAAAAAAGTCGCCTACAAGCCTTTGAAGGCCTTGTGCTTGCGCGCAAGCACGGCAGGGAGGTGGGCGGGACCTTTACCGTTCGCCGCATGGTTGATGGGGTAGGGGTAGAGCGCATTTTCCCGCTGTTCGCGCCGACGATTGATAAAATCGAAATACTCAAGCGCGCGAAAGTTCGTCGCGCCAAGCTCTACTACATCCGCCGCAAGGCAGCGAAGGAAATCCGCCGCACCCTCCAACATGAGCGAGTTGAGAAGGCCGCTCCGGCGGCGGTGGCAGAAGCCCCCGCTGCCACGGCGAATCCTTAATCTTTTCCGTCATAGGACGAATCCGCCCTTTGGCGGACGTTAGAGTGACAGTCTTTTTTTCCCCGTGATTTTGTGATAAGTTGTCGGTAGTTGAATACGCGCGGGTGGCGAAATTGGCAGACGCACTACCTTGAGGTGGTAGCGCCCTCACGGGCATGGAGGTTCAAGTCCTCTCCCGCGCACCAAAACTAACTTTTTCGGAATTGACTGCTCCGCGCGGGCTTGCGCCCGCGCTCCGCAGGGCAAAATCCGCTTTTGTTTTCGCCCTAAAATCCCAGAGTTCGCCCCAGTTGATTGAAAGCGTTTTGTCCTTGATTTCAGGGTTAGAGCCGAGAGAACGGAAAAAGTTGCGCCATTCGGCGTAATTTTTTGTTTGCGCTACTTTTTCCGCTTCTTTCAAGGACAAAACGAAACTCCGCAAGGGTTCGAGCCGATTCTTTCCCTGTTGCCCAAAATCTCCCAAACTTTCCTCCAGCTTCGCTTTTTGACGCAGGAGCGCGTCTTTCTTCGTGAGATACAATTCGCGCTCAATGTCGCCGTCGAGATACAGCGACACAAGCCGGTCTAGTTTCTCCTGCGTTTCGGAAAGTTTTGATTTCAGATTTTGGGCAACATCTCCTCTCGCAGAAATTGACTCCTCTTCCCACTCGTCAATGATTGGTTCAATCGCAAGAAAAATTGGCACGGCTTGCTGATGTGGCAAACAATACAATAATCAAAATTGAATCCGGCGAAAACCAAAACCCCACCCTTGAGACGCTTCAAAAAATCGCCAAAGCGCTGGACATCAGCATTGATGATTTAGTAAAATAAATGTAAATATATGCAATTTCAACTCATCAACAATCGAGGCAGTGAAAAAAAGAAAGCTCGTCTGCAAAAAGAGCTAAATAATTTTGTTACTCATTTACAAACATTGACCGCGCAATCACATCGTTTACTTGCGCTACTTCGCGCTTCATCTGATAAAAGGCAAGCAGATAAGATTGTGCGCAAGTTAAAGAAATCATAAATATATGGAAGGCAAATTTAACCCAGAAGCAATTCAACTACCGCCGCAGGAGCAATCTCTCAAAGAATCACGCGAGGTATTGCCCGATGTTGGCGAAGTTATAAAACAAGGACAAGAAGCGGCAGAAGCCGCTAATGCTCAAATTTCGGTGGATCTTGAACAAGCAAAAATTTTGCAAGAGCAACTTGGAGAACAAGCACGACCCGTTGTTGAGCAAATTCAAGGATTACAACAGGAAGTGCAAGAAGAAAGAGCAGCTTTTGACACGCGAGCTGAGAGGCTTAATTCGCCTTATGTTCTTTCGCCAGATTTGGCAAAAGTGCTCAAGGTTTCGCGAGTGCTCAAACGGCCGCTTCTTTTGGAAGGCGAACCCGGGACGGGAAAAACTTCCTTGGCCTATGCTTTGGCCGGACACGAAGATTTACCAATCATTCACGCGCAATGCAAAAGCACCACCACCGCTCAAGAGCTTTTATATACTTTTGATGTTGTCCAGCGACTTCAAGACGCTCAGCTTGGCAAAGATGTTTCCAACCCTAAAAAATATGTAAAGTTTGGTCCACTCGGCAGGGCATTTTCCAACCAAGAGCAAGTTATTCTTTTAATTGACGAGGTGGACAAAGCCAAGCGTGATTTTTCAAATGACCTTCTGCACGAGCTTGACCAAATGTCATTCTTTGTCACGGAAACTGGCGAGGAAGTCGCGGCTAAACACAGGCCAATTGTCATTGTTACCTCTAACCACGAACGCGATTTGCCGGAGCCAGTGTTGCGCCGTTGCGTGTATAACTACATTGAATTTCCAAGTCCCGAGCAGATGACGGAAATTGTTAAAGCACATGTTCCCGACGTAAATGAAAAGCTACTGCAAAGCGCAATACGGCGATTTTACGAAATTCGCCAAGCGGAAGGTTTGGAGAAAAAACCTTCAACTTCGGAAATGTTGGATTGGATTAAAGTTTTGCGGGAGTTTGGCATTGAGGAAATTGGCAAAGATACTCCATATCCTGAAACGCTTTTGAAATATAAGGAAGATACTGAAAAAATTCTGGGGGTTAGGCAGGAAAAGTACGAGGAATTGCGGCAGGCGGAAATGCCGGAGTCGGTAATTGCGGCTCTTAACGGAGAAAGAGTTGTCAGAATAAAAACAAAATCCCAATACGACCAGTATGAGCCGGATAATTCAATTTATACCTTGCTGGCAAATGAAGGCTATGAGTTTACCACCCCAAAGGATTATGGACGAAGACCTTTTGATATAAATTTGGAGGGGGTGCGCCGAGTCGATAATTTAACCCTTGCTCTTTACGACCCAAAAGATCCAAAGAAGGGTGAACCTTATTTGTATGATTTATTAAAAGAACGCGGACTTGTAGAAAGTGAATTTATCGTAACGGATAAGCCGTTAGAGTTTGCGGAAGTTGAAGAAAGTAATGAGTTATATACAAAAGGCAAAGACGTGCAAGGACACACAATTTACCGAACTAAGGACGGGAAATTTATCTTTGAACAAAGATTATCTCCCGAAACCACTAATGAATAAGGGCTATGGGCGAAAAGTTTACACCACATTTTGAAGGGCAGGAAGGGTTTATCACTCCCGAAAAGCCCGAACCGGAAAAAAGCCCTAGCGAACAACCGAAAGCTAGGGACTTTTTATATGATCCCAAGAAACAGGAGATTTTGATTTTTTCTAAAACCAAAAGCGGAGAAGCTAGAGAAACACGACACCCCTTCCAAGAATTTCTGTACGCTTTGCGCGAAGAAGAAATAAAAGCATCAACAAGCGAATGGATTGATTTACAAAAAACATTAGCCGAGGGTGAAATACAAAGCATCGATGATTTATATCTCGTCTCTCGTGCTGTATTGGTGAAAGATGTAACGGGATACCCAAAATTTGATACGGTTTTCGGTAGAATGTTTTATGGCGTAGAGCCTCCGGCACAAGAAACAGAAGAAGAACAAGACGAATACGAAGCGGAGCCGGAAAAAACCGAGGAAGAGCAACAGGAAGAACGAGAAGAGGCCGAGGAAGAAAACCAATCGCAAGAGATTGTTGAGCCGGGTTTTACCGAAGAGCACCATGGTGGCGAAGATGTTCACAAAGCAATTGAGGGCTCGCAATCTTCCGGCCACGAGGGCGGAGGCAAGCCACAACAAAAAAGCGAGAAGCCGGGCGAAGGACAAAAGAAAGAGCAAAAAGGGAAAGGGCAAAAATTAGAGCACGGAGAAGGTGGGGGCAAAGAGAAAAAAGAAGGCGAAGGCGGCGGAGAAGAAAAGGAAACCGGGGAGGGCGGCGAAGGAAAGGAAGAAAAAGAAACTGGCGGCGGCAAACGAAAAGAGAAGAAAAAGAAGCAAGGAATAATCAGAGAAGGCAAGGGTGGATATTCTGCTCGCGAGCGAGTCGTTGAGCGAAGATATGACCAATATGATAAGGACCAAATTTTGAACTACGAGCAATTTGGTCGTGTGTTATCCAAGATCACCGCGATTATTCAGGAAGCAACCGAAGTGCCGACCGGCAAACTTGACGCACAAGCAACGGTTAAAAGCATTGCCGAACACGCTGGCATTCCCGAATTGAGGTGGCGAGAAGAAACGGAAAAGAAACCAAAAGTAATTTTAATGTTTGATGTTGGAGGAAGCACAGACGATTTTCGGCCAATTATGGAAAAATTGTTTGCCGCCGCCAAAGATTACCTGGATGATGTTGAGGTTTACTATTTCCACAATGCCATTTATGGCGGTGTTTGGCCGCAAAAGGACGGGAACTACGGCAAACATTTTATTCCGCTTCAGGACATTTTGAAAAAAGAACAAGATAGCCGAGTTATTATTGTCGGCGACGCATGGATGGCCGAAAACGAGCTTTATGATGATTATACAGATGAAAACGACCGCCATTTCCCTTCCGGTCTCGATTCATTCGAGCAGTTGCGAAGAACATTTGACCGTGCGGTTTGGATTAACCCCATCAGAGAAACTGATCATGATGAGTGGGATAATTCGGGAACAATCGCAGAAATTAAAAAAATTTTTAGTATGCACGACATGACCCTACGCGGTTTAGAAAATGCCGTGCGGAAGTTAATGGAAGAATAGACAAAAACGGGGTTTTGAGATATAATTTCTCTCGTTTGGCACATTCCCAAAACAGGAGGTAATACCAGTGAAAAAAATCCTCTGGATGTCTCGGCACAAGCCGCATCCCCGGCAAATTGAAACGCTTCTGGAGATGTTCGGCAAGGACGCCGTCGTGGAGCAAGAATCCCGTCCGTTTGACGACGCTCGCGTGGTCGCTCGCCGTTTCCGCGAAGGCGGCTTCGATGACATGGTCATCGTCGCTCCGCTTTCAGTCATCGCCGTTCTCTGCAACGAGGGCATCAAGATGCTCTGGTCAGAGGCGGTCGAGGAAAACGATCCGGCGAAGATCGAGTTTCGCGGAGCGCGCGGACAGGGCTACCGCTTCGTGCGGTTCCGTCGCATCAAGCGCGTCGCCCTCGAGTTCGAGGATTGACGTGCGCAACGAGTTTATGAGGTTTCTCAAACTAAAAAACCTCAATCTTTTTGAAAGCATTTGTTAAAATATTAAGTGATCTCAAAAAGATTTCTTAACCCATCCGCCGCCCAATTTGAAGTCCCGCCGCCGTCCGAAAAAATCGCTTGGGGTTTCCAGCAGGCGGGCAAAAAGAAAGGGGGTTGGGGGGGGAAGGAATTTTTGCCCGCCTGCTTTCGAAGCGAAGCCCCGCCGCCCCGCTCGTCAGAGCAGAGCAACACAAAAAAGTTTTCTTTTCCTTTTAGAAGAAAAAATCCGGCGCGCGCAAAAAGAAAATGCAGAGAAAACTTTTTTGCGGAACAGCGAGCGAAGCGAGCGGCGGCGGGGCGGAGCGTCAGTTTCGTTCAAAAAAGGTTCGCGCAAAGTGTATAATTACAGCACCAGAAAGGAAAAGTCAAAGAGTTTTGGTTCGCCTCGCTCCGCTCGGCGACTAATTTGTATTCAATTTTGGGGGCAAAAACGAATTGGCGGTTTCGTAAAATGTGGTTCGAGCCAATCCTTTTGAGAAAATCCCGTCCCGCGACGGGATTTTCTTGCAAAGCGATAATTTTGGCTTGCTCT
>Ga0194128_10000799_pt1 | contig 55777 bp, 41 predicted proteins | sample TA2KigCa65mmetaG_FD_148650 | JGI IMG/M metagenome (GOLD analysis project Ga0194128, IMG submission 148650) | Freshwater microbial communities from Lake Tanganyika, Tanzania - TA2015037 Kigoma Deep Cast 65m | ecosystem: Environmental > Aquatic > Freshwater > Lake | place: Tanzania: Lake...
CGTCATCAATCGCGGCCCGGAGAAGGCGCGGCTCCACGTTCTCCCGACCGCGTGGTTCCGCAACACGTGGTCGTGGGGCGGCGACCCGCGCCGCCCGCACGCGCGCGCGGTCGATCGCGACGGCGGGGCCTGCATCGAGCTCCGCCACGAGTACTACGGCGAGCGCTACCTCTGGTGCGAGGGCACGCCGGAGCTCCTCTTCACCGAGAACGACACGAACACGGAGCGGCTCTGGAACCTTCCCAACGAGCGCCCCTACGTGAAGGACGCCTTCGAGCAGTACGTCCTGCACGGCGACGTGCACGCGGTGAACCCCGCGCGCACGGGGACGAAAGCGGCTGCCTCCTACGTCGTCGAGCCCGGACCGGGCGAAACGGTGACGTTGCGACTGCGCTTGACGAAGGACGACTCCGCGCAGGCACCGTTCGGCCGCGAGTTCGACGAGACGTTCACCACACGCCAGCGCGAAGCCGACGAGTTCTACGCGCCGTTCGCGGCCGCGGAGATGCCCGCGGAAGTCCGCAGCGTACAGCGACAGGCGTTCGGCGGGCTTCTCTGGACGAAGCAGTTCTACCACTACGAGGTGAGCCGCTGGCTCCGGGGCGATCCGGCGGGGCCGGAGCCGCCGCGCGAGCGCCGCAACGGACGCAACTGCGAGTGGGGACATCTCTACAACGCCGACGTCATCTCGATGCCCGACAAGTGGGAGTATCCCTGGTACGCAGCCTGGGACCTCGCCTTCCACACGATCCCGCTCGCGCTGATCGATCCCGCGTTCGCGAAGCAGCAGCTCATCCTGATGCTGCGCGAGTGGTACATGCACCCGAACGGCCAGCTCCCCGCGTACGAGTGGGCGTTCGGCGACGTCAATCCGCCGGTGCACGCGTGGGCCGCGTGGCGCGTCTACAAGATCGAGGGGAGGCGCTACGGCCGCTACGATCGCGCGTTCCTCGAGAAGGTCTTCCACAAGCTCCTGCTCAACTTCACGTGGTGGGTGAACCGGAAGGACGTCTCCGGCCGCAACGTCTTCCAGGGCGGCTTCCTCGGGCTCGACAACATCGGCGTCTTCGACCGGAGCGCACCGCTGCCGACCGGCGGCTATCTCGAGCAGTCCGACGGCACGAGCTGGATGGGGATGTACTGCCTCAACATGCTCGCGATCGCGCTCGAGCTCGCGCGCGAGGACGCGTCGTACGAGGACGTCGCGAGCAAGTTCTTCGAGCACTTCGTCTACATCACGCGCGCGATGAACGACCTCGGCGGTGCGGGCATCGAGCTCTGGGACGAGGCGGACGGCTTCTACTACGACGTGCTGCACCGCTCGGACGGGACGCACCTGCCGCTGCGCGTCCGCTCGATGGTGGGACTGATCCCGCTCTTCGCCGTCGAGACGCTCGAGTCGGAGATCGTCGACCGTCTGCCCGGCTTCCGGAAGCGCATGCAGTGGTTCCTCGAGAACCGGCCCGACCTCGCCGGCCACATCGAGACGGAGACGACCGAAGACGGCAGCGTGCGGCGCTTCCTCTCGCTCGTACCGCGAGCGCGGCTCAAGAGCGTGATGCGCTACATGCTCGACGAGGGGGAGTTCCTTTCGGAGCACGGCATCCGCGCGCTCTCGCGCGTCCATCACGAACATCCGTACGTGCTCTCCGTCGGCGGGCAGGATCACCGCGTCGACTACGAGCCGGCCGAATCGACCAGCGGCCTGTTCGGCGGCAACTCGAACTGGCGCGGGCCCGTCTGGTTCCCGGTGAACTTCCTCCTCATCGAGTCGCTACAAAAGTTCCACTGGTACCTCGGCGACTCGTTCACGGTCGAGATGCCGACCGGCTCCGGGAACAAGATCAACCTGTGGGACGTGTCGACGGAGCTGTCCCGGCGCCTGACGCGGATCTTCCTGCGCGACGGCGACGGCCGCCGTCCCGTCTTCGGCGGCTCGGAGAAGTTCCAGAAGGACCCGCACTGGCGCGACCACCTGTTGTTCTACGAGTACTTCAACGGCGACGACGGCGCGGGCGTGGGCGCGAGCCACCAGACCGGCTGGACCGCGCTCGTCGCGAAGCTGATCTCGCAGTCCGGCGCCTGAGCGCTTGGTGACCGTGGTGACCGTGGCGACCTCGGCGCACGACGTTCCCGACGAGAGCCACGAGTGGCTCGAGGCGGACGGACTCGGCGGCTTCGCCTCCGGAACCGCGACGGGCGTGCGCACGCGGCGCTACCACGCGCTGCTGCTCGCCGCGACGACGCCGCCGACGGGCCGCGTCGTCCTCGTGAACGGGCTCGAGGTTTTCTTGAAGACGCCGTCGGGCGAGGTCGCGCTCTCGACGCAGGCGTACGCGCCGGGCGTCCGCTACCCGGACGGCTGTACGCGCATCGTCGCGTTCGCGCACGCGCCGTGGCCGACCTGGACCTTCGACGTCGGGAACGGAGCTCGCATCGTCCACGAGGTCGTCGTGCCGCACGGCGAGCCCGCCTGCCTTCTCGGCTGGCGGCTCGAAGGAATCGAGGGCCCGCTCGACGCCGGCGGCACGTGGGAGCTCTCGGTCCGTCCTCTTCTCTCGGGCCGCGACTATCACGCGCTCCATCACGAGAACGGCGCGTTCCGCTTCGAAGCGGGCGTCGACGGCACACGCGTCCGCTGGCAGCCGTACCCGGATCAGCCCGCCGTCGTCGCGCAGTCGAACGGTGCCTACGAGCACCGGCCGGACTGGTACCGCAACTTCGACTACACGCAGGAGCGCCGCCGCGGTCTCGACGCCGTCGAGGACCTCGCGACACCCGGCGTCCTGCGCTTCGATCTGGCGCGCGGCGAAGCGTCTTGCGTGCTCGCCGCCGAAGCGCTCGTCTCGAGCGCGGGACGGACATCCCTTCGCCTCGACGGGAGCGTCTCCGCGAACGACGTCGTCGATGCTGCAGCGCGCGTGCGCGAAGCGGAGCGACGCCGTCGCTCGTTCCCGACGCCGTGGCATCGCGCCGCCGACGCCTACGTCGTGCGACGCGGCCGCGGGCGCACGATCGTCGCCGGCTATCCGTGGTTCACCGACTGGGGCCGCGACACGTTCATCGCGCTCCGCGGCCTCTGCATCGCCGGGGACCGCCTCGAGGACGCGCGCGGCATCCTCGTCGAGTGGGCGGGTGCCGTCTCGGAGGGCATGCTGCCGAATCGCTTCCCCGATCGAGGCGAGTCGCCCGAGTTCAACTCGGTCGACGCCTCGCTCTGGTACGTCGTCGCGGTCCGCGAGCTCCTCGCGGCGGCGAGCGCGGAGCGGTTCCCTCTCTCGACCGACGACCGCGGCGCGCTCGAGCGCGCCGTGCAGCAGATCCTCGAGGGCTACTCCGCGGGAACCCGCTTCGGCATCCGCGCCGACTCCGACGGCCTCCTCGCCGCCGGCGTCGCGGGGGTGCAGCTCACCTGGATGGACGCGAAGGTCGGCGACTGGGTCGTCACGCCGCGCATCGGGAAGCCCGTCGAGATCCAGGCTCTCTGGCTGAACGCTCTCGCCTTCGGCGCCGACCTCCACTGGAAATGGCGCGACCCGCTCGCGCGCGGTCGTACCGCGTTCTACGAGCGCTTCTGGAACGAGGAGCGCGGGTGCCTCTTCGACGTCGTCGACGTCGATCACCGATCCGGTGCCGTCGATCCGGCGCTACGCCCGAACCAGATCCTCGCCGTCGGCGGACTGCCGCTGGCACTTCTCGACGGCGAGCGCGCACGACGCGTCGTCGACGCGGTCGAGTCGCGGCTCTGGACGCCGCTCGGACCGCGCTCGCTCGCGCCGGGCGAGCCCGGCTACACGGGGCGCTACGAGGGCGGCGTGCGGGATCGCGACGGCGCGTACCATCAGGGCACGGTGTGGCCGTGGATCCTCGGACCGTTCGTCGAGGCCTGGGTGCGCGTGCGCGGCGGGACCTCGGCGGCGAAGGCGGAAGCGCGCGAGCGCTTCCTCGCGCCGATCGTCGCGCATCTCGAGCAAGCCGGCCTCGGTCACGTCTCCGAGATCGCCGACGGCGACGAGCCGCACACACCGCGCGGCTGTCCCTTCCAGGCGTGGTCGGTCGGCGAAGCGCTCCGGCTCGATCGCGTCGTCCTGCGCTGAACGCGCCATCCTCGCTGCAGTTGCCTCGCTTGCATCCCGCGGGGATCCCAGTAGCGTCGACGGGATGTCGAGTGCCCGGCTCCTCGTCGCGCTCGCCCTCGCACTTCTCTTCGCGACTCTCGCCGCACGAGCGCCCGCGCGGGCCGACGCAGAGCTCCCCCAGGAGAAGAACCCCTGGTTCGCGTCCGGCCAGAAGTGGCTCGCCGAAGCGCGGGAGCGCGAGCCGATCGACGGGCCCGCGAAGAACGTGATCCTCGTGATCGGCGACGGCATGGACGTCAGCACGATCACCGCCGCGCGCATCCTCGACGGCCAGCTTCGCGGCGAGCCCGGCGAGGAGAACTTCCTCGCGTTCGAGCGCTTCCCGCACACGGCGCTCGTCAAGACCTACAACACGGACCAGCAGGTCGCGGACTCCGCCGGCACCGCGACGGCGATCCTCTCGGGCGTGAAGACGCAGGCCGGCGTGATCGGCGTCGACGAGAAGGTCGTGCGTGGCGACTGCGCTTCCGCGAAGGCGCATGCCGTGACGAGTGCGCTCGAGCTCGCGGAGCGCGCCGGAATGTCGACGGGCGTGATCACGACCGCCCGTCTCACCCACGCGACGCCCGGCTCCGCCTACGCGCACGCTCCGGAGCGCGCCTGGGAGTCCGACGCCGACCTTCCCGCGAAGGCGCGCGAGGAGGGCTGTCGCGACGTCGCGCGACAGCTCGTCGAATTCGCGGAGGGCGACGGCATCGAGGTCGCGCTCGGCGGCGGCCGCGATCAGTTCCTGCCCGCCGTGCGCGGCGCTCCGCGAGGCGAGCGCGGCATCCGCGAGGACGGCCGCAACCTCGCGAAGGCGTGGACGGAGCGTCATCCCAAGTCCGCGTACGTGAAGAACCGCGCCGAGCTCCTCGCGATCGACCCGAAGGAGACGGACCATCTCCTCGGCCTCTTCACTCCCTCGCACATGGCGTTCGAGGCCGATCGGCAGGGCGGCGACACGGGCGAGCCGTCGCTCTCCGAGATGACGGCGCGGGCACTCGACATCCTCGAGAAGAACCCGAAGGGCTACCTGCTCGTCGTCGAGGGCGGACGGATCGACCACGCGCACCACGTGACCGACGCGCGCCGCGCGCTCCTCGACACGCGCGAGCTCGCGAAGACCGCGGGCATGCTCGCAGAGCGAACCGATCCCGAGGACACGCTCCTCCTCGTCACCTCGGACCACGCGCACACGCTGTCGATCTCGGGATACCCCGCGCGCGGCAATCCGATCTTCGGCAAGGTCGTCGAGCCCGATGCCTCGGGGAAACCGTCGCGTCACCCGGCACGGGCGGACGACGGGATGCCGTTCACGACGCTCGGCTACGCGAACGGCCCGAACGCGCCGGGCCGAGACGGGCGCGAGGACCTGTCGTCCGTCGACACGGCGTCGCCGAGCTTCCGCCAGCCGGCGGGCGTGCCGATGGAGATGGAGACGCACGGCGGCCAGGACGTGCCGGTCTTCGCGCGCGGCCCGCTGGCGCACCTCCTCGGCGGAACGATCGAGCAGAACGATCTCTTCCACCTGATCGCGGCCGCCGCGGAGCTCCGCGAGAAGCGCTGAAGCGGGTCGCGTTCCTACCCGAGCATGCCGTGCGCGCGGAACCACGCGAGCGCGTCGGCGATCGCGGGCTCGAGCGGCGAGATCGCGTAGCCGAGCTCCGTCTCCGCCTTTCGCGACGACACGCGGAAGCCCGGCTCGAACGACCAGCGCACGCTCGACGTGGTGATCAGCGGCTCGTGCCCGCGCAGGCTCGCGACCGTCTGCGCGAACGCGCCGAAGGCGAGAGCGATCGGCCGCGGCACCGCGAGGCGCGGCGGCTTGACGCCCGCGACGCGTGCGATCGTCGCGAAGACGTCGCGATAGCTCACGTTGTGTCCGCCGAGGATGTACCGCTCGCCGCGCCGCCCCTTCTCCCACGCCGCGATCATGCCTCGGGCGACGTCGCGGACGTCGACGAAGCTGTTGCTGCCCGGCGTGTGCCCCGGAACGCGACGGCGTGCGACCTCGACGATCATCTTCCCGCTCGAGGGCTTCGCGTCGAGCGGCCCGAACATGAACCCCGGATTGACGATCACCGCGTCGATGTCCGCGGCTGCGTTCTTCTGGACGATCTCCTCGGCGAGCTTCTTCGTCGTGCAGTAGCCGTCCGCGAGCCCGTGCTCCGCGAACTTCCACGGCGAGGACTCGTCCGCCGGCGCATCGCCGCGAGCGAGGCCGACCGTCACGGTCGAGGAGCAGTGCACGAGCCGCTTCACGCGAGCGGCACGGACCGCCTCGATCACGCGCGCGGTCCCCTCGACGTTCGCGCGCGCGAGGTCCGGCGTCGGCGCGGGAGCCACGTTCACGACCGCGGCGCAGTGGAAGACGACGTCCGCGTCCGCGAACGCCTGGCGCAGCGAGATCTCGTCGTCGAGGTCGCCGCGCATGAAGCGAACCGGAGCGTCGCCGAGCGCTTCCTTCAGATGCGCGACGGTCTTCTCGGAGCGGAACAAGGCGCACACGTCGTGGCCCGCCCGCGCGAGAAGGACCGTGAGATTCCCGCCGAGGAGGCCGCTCGCTCCCGTGACGACCGCGCGTCCGCTCATCGCGCCCCGGTGGGATCAAACCTCGCGCTCGACGACGGCCTCCGGTCGCTGCGGATCGACGATCGCGCCCGCGGTGCGAAGCGCCAGCGCCTGCAGCGTGATCGTCGGGTTGTAGCCGGAGGAGGTCGCCATCGGCGCGCCGTCGGCGCTGTAGAGGTTCTCGACGTCGTGGAAGCGCCCGAAGCGGTCGGTCACCGAAGTGCGCGGATCGTCGCCCATGCGGAGCGTGCCGAGGATGTGCCTGCTGGCCGGAGTCTGGGCACCCTCGAAGATCGGCGCGACGAGCGCGAACTGCGCGCCGGCGGCGCCGTGCAGCTCCACCATCTTCGGTCCGTACACCTCCCGCGCCGCGAGCTCGAAGGCGTGCGGCTGGTACGTGATCCGCGGCACGGGCAGGCCGTTGATGTCGCGCACCGCGGGGTCGAGGTCGACGCGGTTCGTCGACTGCGGCGCGTCCTCGCCCTGCATGATCAGCGCGCCGAGACGCGAGCCGAGCGGGCTGTCGTGCAGGAAGGCCTTGAGCTGGGTGCCGGAGAAGCTGAAATCGAGGAGGTAGATGAGCGAGTCGGTGATCTTCTCCGAGTTCGCCCCGAACTCGACGATGCCGCCGAGCGGCCGCGCGGGGTCGTTCGGTACGCCGCGGAAGTCCGTGAATCCGCCCGTCACGGAGCGGCCGCGCTCGCCGTGGAAGTCCTGCTGGTAGATCCCGACGCAGATCGTCTGGTGATGGAACATCAGGTTCCGCCCGAGCTGGCCCGACGAGTTGCCGAGCCCCGGTCCTCCCGGATCGGACATCAAGCAAAGACGCGCCGACTCGATCGCGCTCGCCGCGAGGATGTAGCGGTCGCCCGAAACCTCCGCGCGGTTCCCCTCCGGGTCGAGGTACTCGACGGCGACGACACGCCGTCCGCTCGCGTCGGTGCGAAGCCGCGTCGCGATGCTGTTCGTGCGGAGCTGAACGTTTCCCGTGAGAAGCGCGTCGCGCAGGAGCGCGACCGAGCCCTTCGCGTTGATCGGGCAGCCGTACATCGAGCACAGACCGCAGTCGTTGCACGCCGGCCGTCCGCGGTAGGGACGCGAGTTCCGCGCCGCGGGCAACGCGAAGGGGTTGAGGCCGACCGCGCCCGCTCCCGCGGCGAGCACCTGGTGCACGTACATCGTCGGGCCCGGCGGCAGCGGGTAGTCGCCGGAGCGCGGCGAAGCGAACGGATCCGCGCCCGCCATCCCTTGCACGCCTTCGAGGCGCTCCATCGTCGCGTAGAACGGCTCGAGCTCGTCGTACGTCAGAGGCCAGTCCGCGAAGCTCGCACCGGGGACGTCGCCGAGCTCCGTGCCGAGCCGGAAGTCGACGTCGTTGAAGCGCGGGCACTGCATGTCCGCGTGCACCGCGGCGCCGCCGACCGTCTTCGGCAGGCTGTTGACGGCGCCGATCAGCTCGCGATCGCCGCGGTCCGCCGAAGCGCGAAACGTGCGCGGCTCGATCAGCGCCTGCTGCTCGATCAGCCCGCGCGCGCCGAGCTTCAGCTCGTCGTTGGAGAAGAGCGGGATCGGCATTCCCGGCGCCGGATCGTCGAGCCCGAGGAAGTAGTTCGTCCCCGCCTCGAGGATGCACACCTTGAGACCGTTCGTCGCGAGCACGCGCGCGGCGGTGCCGCCGCCGGCGCCGCTGCCGATGATGACGGCGTCGAAGCGGTCGAGGCTCGAGTCGCCGAGGACGTTCGCCGTCGTGGAGGGAAGGTTTGCCATGCGAAGCCCGCGAGCGGGACGAAACGTCGCGCCCGGCTCAGAAGAAGCGCTTGCCGCCCTGGGCAAGCGTGATCGTGTTGACGAAGCTTTCGACCCCCGGCGAGAACGGCCGCGCCGGACGGTTCGGATCCTCGACCTGGTTCGGGCGATCAGGCCGGTCGTACGGCAGCCCGTCCGTGCCGAAGTAGGTGTAGCCGAGCGGCTGGCTGTCGCCGTCCCAGTGGTAGTCGATCCAGCCACGAAGGTCGCGGTTCCCGCCGTACTCGGGCGCAGAGAACATCCCCTCGGCGAGGTTCTCGCGCAGCGCGCGCTGGAACTCGGACGGCGTGCGTCCGAGCGCCGCGAGCTGATCGGCGTCGGCGAGAGCGGCGAACTCCTCGGCACTCGCGACGCCGGCCGCCGTGAGGAGGCTCGCGACGCCGTCGCGGTAGATGGCGCGCAGTCCCGGCGTCGTCGTCGCGCCCGGAACGCCCGCATTGATGTCGCCGTTCGGAACCGAGCTCGAGCCGTAAAGCTGCACACGAAGGGAGAGCTCCTGCATGCGCGTCAGCGGGAGGAACTCGAGGAACGCGTTCGGCGGAAACTCGTCCGACGGCATACCCGTCGCGGGATCGGGATACGCTTGACGTCCGCTGAAGGGACCGCCGCCGTAGATCAGCGGCCGCTCGTTGTCGAACGCGGCGAGGAAGCGATCGATCAGCTCGACCGCGTCGGCGCCGAAGGCGCCGACCGTCGCGTCTTCGGGAATGATCGCCGAAGCGACCTCCTCGATCACCTGTCGCTCTTCCGGAGTGAAGAACTTGGCCGGAGGAGCCGCGGTGTCGAGATCCGCATCGGAGCAGCCGGGGACGAAGGAAACCGGCGCGAGCGTCGCCCCGCTCGCGCCGGCGAGCTCGAGAAAGCGCCGTCGCGTGATCCTGAACATCGCCGACACGGTAGGCACCGGTCGCGAAAGCTGTCAACCCGGTTCGGTTGCAGCAGGCCATGTCCCGAGTGCACCTCCCCTTCGCGGAGGAAGCTAGCCTGCATTTCTCACCAGATCCCTACTGCGGCGGCCGATAGCACCGAATCTTCGCGAGCTTCTCCCCCCGGGCTCCTCGACGTACTGTTCAAGTACGCCTGCGTCGCCCTCCGGTCCGAGGCTCGCGAATCTTCGGCACTCTCGACCGCCTCGCGACGTGATCTGGTGAGAAATGCAGGCTAGAAGGACAGCATGCGTCATGCCACCGCCGGACGAGACACCGCGTCCGGAAACGCCCGAGAGATCCTCGATGGGCGGTTTCTGGGGGCCGAGGGGGAACTCCGTCTGCACGAGGTTCAACCCCTCTGGCAGGGACCCGGGTCACCCCGCGCCGAGACGGCGTGCAGCCGGCGCGCTCCCGTCCGAAGGCTATCCCGCCCAGACGTGCGGGCGCCGTCCCGCCCACGGCCGCGCTTCCTCGAGCTGCGCCGCGACGCGGATCAGCAGATCCTCGCGCCCGTAGGCGGCGACGAGCTGCACGCCGACGGGAAGGCCGTCTGGCGTCCAGTGCATCGGCAGCGACATCGCCGGCTGTCCCGTCAAGTTGTACGCGGGCGTGTATGGGATCACCGCGAGCACCTTCTCGATTCCCGAGAACGGATCGTCCGGCGAGCCACCGAGCGCGCCGATCTCCGGCGGCGGCACCGCGAGCGTCGGCGTCAAGAGCAGGTCGAAGCCGCTCTCCCACCAGCTCGCCGCCTCGCGCGTGAAGAGGCCGAGCCACTTCAGGTGGCCGATGAGCTCCGCCGCGCTCTGCGCGCGCCCGAGCTCGGCGAGGCCCCACGTTCCCGGCTCGACCGAAGACGCGTCGATCTTGCCGCCGAGCTCCTCCTCCCACCCGGCGAGCGCGGCTGCGACCCACGCGGTCACGATACCCATGAAGCCGCGCGTCTGCTCGGCGGTGCGATCGAGCACCGCCGGGTGCGACTCCTCCACGTCGTGTCCGAGCTCGGCGAGAAGCGCCGCGGTGTCGCGCACCGCGCGCACGCACTCCGGATGCGGATCGCCCGCACCACCCGGCAACGTCGCGAAGAGACCGACACGGAGTCGTCCCGGCTTCGCGCGAAGCTCCTCGGCGTACGGACGCTTCGCCTCGGGCGCGACGTAGGGATCGCCGGTCATCGCGCCGGCGACGACGTCGAGGATGCGGGCCGTGTCGCGGACGCTCCGGCTGACGACATGACTCGCGACGAGACCGCTCCAGTACTCGCCGTAGTGCGGCCCGAGCGACACGCGCCCGCGCGACGGCTTCAATCCGACGAGACCGCACTCGCTCGCCGGAATCCGGATCGACCCGCCGCCGTCGCCCGCGTGCGCGACCGGCGTCATCCCCGCCGCGACCGCGGCCGCCGAGCCGCCGCTCGAGCCGCCCGTCGAGTGCTTCGTGCTCCACGGATTGCGCGAGGGACCGTACGCCGCGGGCTCGGTCGTCACGGTGAGCCCGAGCTCCGGCGTGTTCGTCTTGCCGACGACGACGAAGCCGGCGGAGAGGATCTTGTCCGCGTAGTACGCGCTCTGCGGCGGGACGTAGCGCCGGTCCTTCAGGAACTGCATGCCGGCGTGGAACGGTGCTCCGGCGAGCGGCGCGTCGAGGTCCTTCAGCAGGAACGGGACGCCGCGAAACGGGCCGTCGGGAAGAGCGCCCGACGCCTGCGTGCGCGCCGCTTCGAAAAGCTCGTGGATCACCGCGCCCAGCTCGGGGTTCGTGCGCTCGATGCGCGCGATCGCGGCATCCACCAGCTCCAGTGGCGACGCCTTCTTCGACCGGACCAGGTCTGCCTGCGCGACGGCATCGAGACTCGCGAGATCGTCCGCCATCGGTTCCTCCGTTTTCGCTCCGCCCATAGCGCAGGTGCCACACGCAAACCATGCCGCGAACCTACCGCTTCGCGGGATCGTCCCCTCGGCCGTGACGATTCGACCAGCGTCTCCGACCGTTCGAGCCGCGCGCGCGGGCACAACGGAAACCGATTGTTGACGGCCCGGAGGAGCTTTCGTAGCGTCCGAGGTCTCGCCCGGGCGAACAAACCCTCGGCGGGCCAACGATTTCGCTTGGATCCGCTCTCCAATCTGGACCGCGTCGCAAGCCGGCTCAACCGGTTGGCGCTGCAACGCGCCCTGTACCGGACGGTGGGCCTGGCGCTGCTCTCCGCGGCGGCGCTCGGGGCGGCTTCCTTCTGGCTCGAGCCGAGGTCGTTCCGGCTCCTGTTCTCCGGCCTCGTCCTCCTCTGCGTCGGCGTCGGCTTCTTCTCGTTCGTTCGCCTGCGCACGGCGTGGGCGCGGCGGATCGAGGCGGCGCGCTGGGTCGAGCGCGAGGCGGACCTCGACGAGCGGCTCCTCACGCTCGTCAGCGCCGCCGAGTCGGGGCGCGAGCTGCGTCTCTGGCCCGAGCTCGAGCAGGACAACCGCACCCAGCTCCCGCGCTGGGAGAACGAGTCGCTCGGCATCCGCCGCGTCCCGGCGAACGTGTCGCTCCTGGCCGCGGGCCTGATCGCCGCGATCGCCGCGCTGCTGCCGTTCGGGGAAGCCCCGGCGCCGCTCCCGTTCGGCTCGCCCGCGGTGGAAGGCTTGCTCGGCCAGGTCGAAGGCGAGGGACCACAGCGCTCCGGCGCCATCCCGCAGCCGGGCTCCGGCGAGGCCGAAGGCGAGCTCTCCGGCGAGGGCGGCAAGGGCGTCGGAGAAGGCACGGGTGCCGACGGTGCGCTGGCGCGCGTCCAGACGGAGCTCCGCGAGCAGTTCCAGCGTTCGCTCGTCGCGCGGACCCTCGGCGGCGGAAGCGAAGGAGAGCCGGGAGAGCCGCCGAGCGGCATTCGCGGCGACCTCCCAGAATCCGATCGCACCGAGCAGCCGACGCAGGACGGCGGCGTCACTCCGCCCGAGGGCATGGGACTTCTCGTCGAGGGCCAGGACGAGGGCGAGAAGGAGGAGACCGTCCGCCGGCTGAACCCGGAAGGCGGCGAAGACACGACCGCTTCGCAGAAGGGCGGCATGCGCGAGGGCGAGGCGCCGAAGTCCGGCGAAGGAAAGGGCGCGCCGTCCGACGGAAAGGGCAAGGAAGGCGAGCAGGACCCGAACGCGGAGCTCCTCGTCTCCGAGGACGCGACGCCGAAGGTCGGCGGCGCCGGGGGCTCCGGACCGGGCGATGCCAAGGCGACGGCGCCGCTCCTCGCCAAGGCGCCTCTCGACCTGAGCAAGGGCCGTGGCCGCGCGCGCTTCTCGCTGACCCTCGGCGGCGCGTCGGGCAGCGAGGGAGGCGAAGGCGGCACCGCGATGGCCGAGCCGCAGAGCTACATCGCATCCGGCGAGCGCGGCGCGCAGGCGGAAGACCGGCGGATCCGACACGAGTCGGTGCCGCCCGAGTACGAAGGCGTGATCAAGCGAGTCTTCGAGAGAAAGTCATGAGCGTACAACCAGCCGTCGCCGCAGAGCTTCCCACTCCCGCCGAGTTCGGGCGCGCCTTCACGGCGCTCGAGAAGGAGATCGGCAAGGTCGTCGTCGGCCATCGCGACGCGCTTCGCCAAATCCTGATCGCGTTCTTCGCGGGCGGCCACGTGCTGATCGAGGGCGTTCCCGGCATCGGGAAGACGCTGATCGTGCGCTCGCTCGGCGAGGCCCTCGATCTCTCCTTCTCCCGCGTGCAGTTCACGATCGACCTGATGCCCGCCGATGTGACCGGGACGCGCATCCTCGAGGAGACCGAGAGCGGCCGGCGCTCGATGGTGTTCGTCCCCGGGCCGCTCTTCACGCACGTGATGCTCGCGGACGAGATCAACCGCTCGACGCCGAAGACGCAGTCCGCGCTCCTCGAGGCGATGCAGGAGCTGCAGGTGACCATCGCAGGCACGACGCACCTCCTGCCGTCGCCGTTCTTCGTCCTCGCGACTCTCAATCCGATCGAGATGGAGGGAACCTACCCGCTGCCCGAAGCGCAGCTCGACCGCTTCCTCTTCAAGGTTCCGCTCGCCTATCCCGCCGTCGACGAGATCCGCGAGATCGTGCGCGAGACGACCGGCGCGCTCACGCCGAAGATCCAGCCCGTGTTCGACGTCGAACCGGCCGTCCGCGTGAACCAGCTCCGTCGCCTCGTGCGCGAGGTCATCGTCGCGCCCGAGATCGAAGGCTACGTCGCTCGTCTCGTGCGCGAGTCGATCCCGGACGTGACCGAGAACGAGCGCGTGAAGAGCTACGTCAGCTTCGGCTCGAGCCCGCGCGGCGCGCAGGCGCTCGTCCTCGGCGCGAAGGTCGTGGCACTCCTGAACGGCCGCGTGAACGTCGCCTTCTCCGACGTCGAGGCGATCGCGCCCGTGGCGCTCTCGCACCGCCTCGTGCTGAACTTCGCCGCGGAGACCGAAGGCGTCACGCCGCGCTCGATCGTCGACCACCTGATCGAGGTCGCCCGGAAGTGGCAGCGGTAGCTCCAGGCACGCGCCGGATCGACGCCGCGCAAGCGCGGCTCCTCGATCAGGTCTTCGACACGGGTGCGCTCGGAGCGCTGACCCGCGTGCGCCTCAAGGTCGCGCACGCGAGCGGCGAGCGGCCCGGGCACACGCGCGTCCGCAACCGGAGCGACGGGAGCGGAACCGAGATCGAGCGGCATGTCTCCTACACGCCGGGCGACGACCTCCGGCGGATCGACTGGAGCGCGTACGCGCGCCTCGGCGAGCTCCTCACGCGCCGCTTCGTCGCGGAGCGCGAGGTGCCGGTCTGGATCCTGATCGACACGAGCGCCTCGATGGGCGAAGCGACGCGCGCGAGCAAGCTCGACCTCGCGGCTTCGGTCGCGGCGATCCTCTCGGTCGTGTCGCTCTCGGGCGGCGACCGTCTCTACCTCGGGGCGGTGCCGGGACGACGGCGGACACGCGAGCCGCTCGAGACCTGCGGACCGCTCCGCGGACGCCGCTCGCTCGGCGAGCTGCGCCGCTTCCTCACCGAGCTTTCACCGAGCCCGCAGGAAGGTGACTTCGCGGAAGCGCTCCTGCACGCGCTTCGCCACGTCCGGCGCGGGCTCGTCGTCCTGATCTCCGACTTCCTCGTTCCGCCCGAGCGGATCGCGCCGGCCCTCGACGTCATCCGGACGCGTGGCTGCGAGGGCAAGGTCGTACAGGTGCTGTCGCGCGAGGACCTCGACCCGTCATGGCTCCGCGGCCAGGGCAAGATCGTCGACCGCGAGACGGGCGAGGAGTACGTGATCGAGCCCTCCGTGCAGACGTGGAAGCGCTACGAGGAGGCTCTCGGCGCGCACCTCGACGCGCTCCGCCGGGACGCTCTCTCCCGCGGCATGTCGAGCATCGTCACGCTGAGCGACGTCGCGCTCGAGCGCTTCTTGCGCGAAGAGCTGCCGCGGCTCGGCCTCTCGTTGGTGAGGTGAGCGCGCTTGGGCTTCGAGACGCCACTCTGGCTCGCGGCCGCGGCGCTGATCGCGCCGCTCGTGTGGCTCTACCTCCGGATCCGCGCGCGGCCGCCCGCGACCGTCTCGAGCCTGCGGATCTGGAAGCTCGTCCCGTCGCCCGCGACGCCGCCGCGAAGGCGGCCGAAGCTGCCGCTCCTCTTCTTCATCCAGGCGTTGTTGATCGCCGCGAGCGCGCTCGCGCTCGCGGGGCCGTTCCGCCGCGAGGAGCGCCCGCCGGGACCGCCGCGCGACGCCGTCGTGGTGATCGACGTCTCCGCGAGCATGCAGGCGAAGCGCGAGGACGGCTCGACGCGCTTCGAGGCGGCCCGCGACGAGGCCATCGAGCAGGCGAGCGCGCTCGCCGCTCCGGAGGCGGGAAAGCGGGTGACGGTGATCCGCGCCGGACCGCAGCCCGAGGTGATCGCGAGCGGTCTCGACGCGGGCGGCGCCGCCGACAACATCGGCGAGCTCGAGGTGCTCGACACCGCGGCGAACCTGACCGCCGCGGTCGAGCTCGCGGCGAACCTCGCGGGACGCCAAGGCTCGATCGACGTCTTCACCGACGTCCCCGCGGACGAGATCGTGATGAGCCGCGACGCGCGCGCCGCCGCGCGCGTGCACGACTTCGGCTCGCCGGCCGAGAACGCGGCGGTCACGAGCGTGCAGGTGCAGTCGAACCTGTTCGATGGCGAGGAGACGAGCCGCGTCCTCGTGTCGGTCGAGAACTTCGCGCCGGTCGCGCGCGACCTCGAGCTGCGGCTCGTTCCGCTCGAAGTGGCTGCGGACGCAAATGCTGCAGCCGCCCCGGCGCCGAACGCATCCGTCGCGGCCGCCGGTGTTTCGGCGACGGCCACGCGGAGTGCCGCACCGGCTGCGGCAGCCGTCGCCACAGCCGCCGTCGCGGACGAGCCGATCGATCCCGCCGCCCCGCGAACGCTGCATCTCGAGCCGGGCGAGAGCTCCGTCGTCGCCTTCGAGAACGTCCCGTGGAGCGGCGCCTTCGAAGCGCGCATCGCCGCGGGCGACGACCTTCCGCTCGACGACGTCCTCTACGGAAACGTTCCCGAAAGGGCACCCGTCGACGTGCTCCTCGTCACCGAGAGCCCGCGGCTCGGCGAGAGGCTCGCGTGGCTCGCGGCGCGCGCCGGGCCGTTCGAGGTGCGCACCGTCGCGCCGAAGGGCTATCGCCCGCAAGAGGCGCGCGGGATCGCGATCTTCGATCGCTTCGTCCCCGAGCTGCCGCCGGCGCGCGCGAACGTCGCCTATCTCGCACCCTCGAAGGGGAACGCGGACCTGACCGTGATCGAGAAGCCGGGGCAGGTGCAGGTCGCGGAGCGTCGCGAGCATCCGCTGCTGCGCGGCGTCTCGGAGCCGAAGGCGCTCGTCGGCGTCACGCCGATCGGTCTCGCCCCAGGCGCGCTCCGCTCGCTCCTGATGGGACGGAGCGAAGGCCGCGAGGTCGCCCTCCTGCAGGCCGGCGAGGTCGGCGGACGGCGAATCGTCGCGACGGGCTTTCGATTCGACCCGAGCGCGCTCGAGCGCGCCGACGACCTTCCGAGCCTCGTGTTCCTGCTGAACCTCCTCACGTACCTGAAGCCCGAGGCGGCCGACGCGCCCCTGCTCCGCACGACCGGCGAGCGTCTCCGCGCAGGGTCTCGCCTCGCGGCTCCGATCGAGGAGCTCCGCGGGCCGTCCGGCGTCACGACGCTCGGCGATCCCGGCGCCGATCTGACGCTCGAGCGCGCCGGGGTCTACGAGGCGGCGAGCGCGTCCGGAACGCGGAAGGTCCTCGTGAGCTTCGTCGATCCGGCGGAGTCGAACGTCGGCCGGAGCGGACCCGTCTCCGCGGAGCCGACCAGGACGGTCGCGGCACCCGCGGTGGACGCGGAAGCCGAGGCGGCGTCGGCCGGCGTCGAAGCGGCGCACGTCTCTCTTCTCCCCGCGGTGCTGTTCGTCGTGCTCGCCGCGATGCTGCTCGAATGGATCGTCGTCGCGAGCGATCGTCAGGGCGGACGGCGTGCGGCAGCAGGCGCGAGCGCCGGGGGCACGGAGCGCTGATGCTGACGCCGTGGCTCCAGTTCGGCGACACCGGGCTCGCGTTCACGCGGCCTTCGCTCGTGCCGCTGGCTCTCGTCTCCGTCGTGATCCTCGGCTTGACGCTCGCGACCTGGCTACGACGTCGGGCCGCGTACCGCGAGGGGGCCCTCGCGAGCACGGACGCGCTCCGCCTCTGGTCCGCCGGCTTGCTGCGCGCGGTCGCGACGCTCGCGATCGTCGCAGGGCTCGCCGGCGCGACGCTCGTCGAGACGGAGCGCGAAGACCGGCTCGAGGTCGTGGCCCTCGTCGACGGCTCCGCGAGCATCAAGCCCGAGGAGCAGGAGTGGATGCACTCCTGGCTCGGCGACCTCGTCGGCGGCATGCGACGCGACGACGAGCTGACGGTCGTCCGCTTCGGACGCTCGGCCGTCGTCGAATCCGGCCCGGGCCGTCCCGTCCTCGACGAGACCGCTTCCGCTTCCGTCGAAGGTGAAGCGACGAACCTGATGGCCGCGATCGAGTCCGGCGCGAGCCTCGCGGCCAACGCGGGCAAGGCCGGCGTCGTCGTGCTCCTGACGGACGGCAACGAGACGACGGGCGACGCTTCCGCCGCGGCGGAGAGCGCGCGGCGCCACGGCGTGCAGGTGCACGCGATCGTTCCGCCGCGCTCGCGGGCACCGCTCTCGATCGAGCACGTCACCGCTCCGGAGGTCGTCCGCACCGGACAGGAGATCGAGCTCTCCGTCGCGATCGCGAATCGCTCCGGCGAAGCGCACGAAACGGACCTCGTCGTGCGGCACTTCGACAAGGAGCTCGGTCGCGTGCCGCTGCGGGTCGCACCGGGACGCTCCGCCGTGGACGCGGTCGTGCGTGCCGGCCCGCCCGGTCACTACGGCGTCACGGTCTCGCTCGAGAGCTCTCCGGACGTCGCCTCGACCCGCGGCGTGCGCCATGCCTCGCTGACGGTCCTCGGACCTCCTCGCCTCCTTCTCGTGTCGCCGACCGCTTCGCTCGTCGGCTTGCTCGAGGAGGCCGGATTCCAGGTCGAGCGGCGCCGCAACCTCCGCGACCTCGATCCCGCGGATCTCGACGGCTTCCACGCCGTCGTGCTCGGAGAGGTGTCGAGCCACGACATCCCGCACGCGGCGCAGCAGGCGCTCGAGCGCTACGTCCGCGACTCCGGCGGCGGGCTCCTCGTCGCCGCGGGACGCGGCCTCGTCGCCGATCCGACTCTCGACGGAAGCCCCTTCGAGCGGCTCCTCCCGGTCGAGATCAAGCGCCAGGCGCCGAAGAAGAAGATCCGCCAGCCGCTCGCGCTTTTCCTCGTGATCGACCGCTCCTCGAGCATGACCTACGGCCTCCAGCTCAACGAGATGCAGCCGACGCGCATGGCGTACGCGCGCGACGCCGCGCGCGAGCTGATCGATCAGCTCGACGATCGCGATCTGGTCGGAGCGGCTGCGTTCGACACCGAGACCTCGCTCCTCTCGTCGCTCAAGTCGCTGCAGACGAACCGCGAGGATTTGACGGGGATGATCTCGCGCCTCGTGCCGAGCGGCGGCACCGACTTCAAGGAGGCGCTCGAGATCGCGGCGCGCCAGCTCATGACGACCGAGACGCCGACGCGTCACATCATCCTCCTCACGGACGGCGCGAGCATCCGGCCCGCGGCGGAGCACGACGCCGTCACGGAAGCGCTCGCGCGCGCGAAGGTCAGCGTCACCTCGATCCGCATCGGCGACGACAAGGACAACGTCGAGCTGATCAAGAAGATCTCGGAGCGGACCGGCGGGACCTTCTATCACGTCAAGGACTCGACCTCGCTTCCCGATCTGATGATCCACGACACGCGGCGACGAGCGGGACGGCAGGAAGACGAGGAGCAGCCGACGCCAGCCGAGGTCGCGGTTCGCCCGAACGTGAAGCGCGAGGCGCAGGCACTCGGCGGACTGCAGACCGCGGAGCTCCCGGTCCTACGCAACTTCGCGGCCGTTCCGCTCAAGCGCGGCGCCGAGGAGTGGATCGGGGCAGAGGTCGCCGGCAAGCCGGCACCGATCCTCGCCGCCTGGCAGAACGGCCTCGGCCGCGTCGCGATCTTCACCGCGAACCCGAGCCACGAGTGGCAGAGCTGGGGACAGGTGCGGCGCTTCTGGTCGCAGCTCATCCGCTGGGTCGCGCGCCCGGAGAGCACGGACGAGATCCGCCTCGCGGTGCGCTCCGACGGTGGACGGCCGCTCCTGCAGCTCGACACCTTCGATCGCGTGGAAGGTGGAACGCTCGTCGTGCGCGTGACGGATCGGGACGGAACGGCGCACGAGCTTCGGCCGTCGCCGCTCTCGCCGCGACACTACGAGGTCGCTCTGCCGCCGCTCGACACGATCGAGCCGCGCATCCAGGTCGAGGTGCTGCGCGACGGCGAGGTCGCGTTCACGCGCGACGAGTGGCTCCCGCAACCGGCGACGGCGACGCGCGCGAGCAGCGAGGATCCCGAGAGCGAGCCGAACTGGGCGCTCCTCGAGCAGATCGCGGAGATCACGGGCGGATCCGTGAACGCCGCCTATGCGAAGATCCTCACGCGCGCGCCGGCCGAGCGGCAGACGACGTTCCCGCTCGCGCACTGGCTCACGCTCGGTGCGTTCGCGCTGCTGCTCGTCGACATCGCCCTGCGGCACACGCGCTGGGAATAGCGATTCCGCGCGCCCTTTCGGGCGCTTTCGCCCGCGAAGCGCGCCGGCAGCGCCTTTGCTTTGCAAGGACCGGCCGCTATATGTCCGGGGCCGCGTCGGCCGCTGCTGCGGCGGCGCGATGTTCAGGAGGACTCATGCCCTACATCATCACCCGGCTCTGCCGCGACTGTGTCGACACCGGCTGCGTGGCGGTTTGCCCGGTCGATTGCATCTACGGGTACCGGGGCTCCGACTCCGAGACCTTCCCGAAACAGCTCTACATCCATCCCGACGAGTGCATCGACTGCGGAGCGTGCGAGCCGGAGTGTCCGTGGCAGGCGATCTTCGAAGAGGTCGCGGTTCCCGAGGTGTTCAAGGACGACACCGCGCTCAACTACAAGATGATGGAGTCCAGCAGCGACTTCGAAGTGCAGAAGCACGAGAAGACGGAGCACCCGACCGCGGACCAGATCGAGGCGAACAAGCGGAAGTGGGGCCTGCTGTAGACGCCCCTCGTCTTCAGCCCCGGCGAGTCGTCTCGGAGTAGATCTTCGGCAGCTCGAGCGGCAGCTCGTCGATCTCGTCGATCACGAGATAACGCTTCTCCGGACACATCTCGCGCAGGTAGTCGTTGCCGGCGCGATCGACGGTGATGCAGTAGGTCGAGATGCCGCCGCGCTCCGCCTCGCGGAGCGCCATCGCGGTGTCCTTCAGGCCGTAGACGTTCGAGCGGCGATCGTCGCCGTAGTCGAAGTCCTGCGGGAATCCGTCGGACAGGAGAATCAGGTGCTTCGAGCGTGAAGCGACGTTGCGGAAGCACGCGACCGCCTGCCGGAGCGCCGCTCCCATGCGGGTCGAGCGCTGCGGCTCGATGCCCCCGATCCGGCCGCGCACCGCGACGTTCAGCGGCTCGTCGAACGACTTGACGGTGAACAGCTCGACCTGGTTCCGGCCGTGCCCGGAGAAGCCGTAGATCGCGTAGACGTCGCCGAGCTCCTCGAGCGCCTGCGACATGATGACGAGCGCTTCCTTCTGGATGTCGATGATCCGCCGCCGCTTCTCCTTTGGAGCGCGCGCTACGAGGCTCGCGACCTCGGGCGGAGCGTCGTCGTCGGCCGCGGGCGACGGCTTCGCCTCGATCTCCTCGTCCGTGGAGGCCGACATGTCGAGGAGGAAGAGTGTCGCGACGTCACGCTCCTCGCGGCGTCGCTCCGTGTAGAGCTTCGTGTCGGGGTTGTGATGCGCGCGCAGATCGGCGCGCGCGTCGACGACCGCGTTCAGGTCGAAGTCCTCGCCGTCGAGGAGCCCGCGCAGCACGCGGTATCCCTCCGGCTTGACGCGCTGGAACTGCCGCCGCACCTCGGGAAGGAGCTCGCGGCGACGCGCGAGCGCGGACGTGAAGAACTCGCCGCTGTCGCCCTCGAGGAGGACGTCGTGCACCTGGCACCAGCCGACGCGGTAGTCGCCGATGCGATGGTCCCACTCGTCGTGGAGATGCACGCCGCGCGACTGGCGTCCCATCCGCGCGAGTGCGAACACCGCATCGGGCGACGCTCCGGAGCGCTCGGGCGTCTCGCCGTCGAGGCCGCCGCCGGTCAGCCCTGCGACGAAGAGCCCGTTCGGATCGATCGGCCCTTCCGAGCGGCGCACGGTGAGATCGGGGTTCTGCTCGAGGTAGGCGCGCAGGACGTCTTCGTCGGCCGCGATCCCGGGAGCGGTCTCGTCGGAGCGCTCGCCGTGTCCCTCATAGGACTCGTCGGGCCGCTTCGGCGCGTCCTTCGGCTCTCCCGGTGCGGCGGCGCTCTCCGCGTCCTCGAGGTCGAGGAGGTACTGCATCATCGGGTCCTCGGCCATGAAGGCATCGAGATCGAGCACCGCCGAGAGCGAGCCCTCCGCGAGGAGGTCGCTGAAGACCGTCGTGCAGCGCGCGCTGTCGTAGACCGTCGCGATGCCGCCGCGCGCCATGTGCGCGAGCGCGCGGACGTCCTCCGCGCCCACGCCGGCGAAGGTCACGTTCTCGAGCGCCCCACCCAGTGCCAGAAAAAGGATCGCAGCGAGCGGCCCCGCTTCGGCCGACACCCGGTCCGAAGGGAAGATGCGCTCGCGGATCTCGCGCAGATCGGAGGCGAGCCCGGGATAGCTCTCCGCGAGCTTCGGCATCACGCGCAGCGCTTCGAAGTGGACGAACAATCCCGAAGCGGCCTCCGGGGAGGCGAAGCGGCGGAAGAAATCCTCGATGCCGCCGTCCTTCTCGTCGGGCTCGCGTCCGAGCCAGCGCGCGAGGGAGAAGTCGAACGCGCCTTCCCGGCGCCAGAGCGCAGCGAGCGTCGCCTGCAGCTTCACGAGCGTGAAGTTCTCCTCCCAGATCGGGAAGACGCTCATGCGCTTGCCGACGGAGATCGATTCGCGGTCGCTCGCGAGCGGCGTGAAGAGGCCCCGCGCCTCGACGCCCAGCACCGGAAGCCGCGCACCCTCGATCAGGTGCACGTAGCCGCGGAGCGTCGACTCGACGTCCTCGAGGACGACCGCGGCGTCGTGCCGCTCGAGGAACGCACGCGCGCCACGCGTCTCGAGGGCGAAGTACGCTTCCGCGGCGACGGGGTGGATCTCGGCGAGCGCCAGTCCCTCGCGGACGAACGCTTCGAGATCGCGTCCGAATCCGACCGCTTCGCCGACGCGCAGCACGCTGCGGAGGAACCGCGGCACCGCGGAGCGGGCGCGACCCGCGATCTCGGTCGCGAGATCGACGACCATCCAGCGCGCCGGGCGATCGAGCCGCCGCAGCACCGGACCGGCGAACTCGAGCACGTCGAGAAGCGCCTCCGCGTCTTGCGTCAAGAGCCGCGCGAGCGCGGTCACGGAATCGCGGCTCGCGGGGGGTACGCCGGCGAGCGCACCCGGAGCCGCGGCGAAGACGCGTCTTCCCTTGCTGCGATCGACGCGTGCGGCGCTCGCAGCGAGATCGACGGCCGCGGCGAGCACCTCGTCCGACAGCTCGGTGATCTCCGGCAGTGGCTCGAGCGGGCTGCCGCTCCGGCGCGCGCCGAAGAGCGCCGCTTCGCAGTACTCCGCCCACGCGCCGACGACCGCTCCGCTGCGCGTCTCGATCGCCTGCCCCGCGGCGCTCGCGAAACGCTGCACGAGAGGATCGGTCGGATGACGCTCGGCCAGAAGTGCGACGGCGGAGGCGGTCTCCGCGAGATGCACGATCGCCGCGGGAGCACGCGTCAAGGACGCGAGCGACCCTACGGCGAACGCCTGCGCACCGCGCGTCGAATGTGCGCCGATGCGCAGGACGGCGTCGCACCACGCCGCGAATCCTTCCGGTCCTAGGGCCGCGATCGCCGCGGGCGGAAGAGCGACGAGTGCCAGCCCGGCGTCGCGACCCGCGCCCTCGAAGCGCACCATGCGGGAGAGTGCTTCCACGAAGGCGGCGAGGGCAGCGGACGGGAGAGCATCCTCCAGGGCGCTTGCGAGAGATCGGATCCGGCCGGCGAAGCCCGGGCTCGTCGCCTCGATGTCGCCGGCCAGGCGGTGAAGCTCACCGACGGCCGCGGTCTTCTGCCCTTCGCTCACGTGCGGAACGCTCTCCGGTCCGCGGAAAATTCGCATTCGCCGCCGGAAAGGGCCAGGCAAGCGTTCGCGCGCGATCCGCCTCAAGTCGGCCGGAGCCTTTGCCGATGTGGTGGGAGGCGCCGGCAAACCGGCGAGGGAGGGAAACATGCGATTTCGGTCTACCGCTGTGCTCGTGGTGTCGTCCGCCGTCTTTCTGCTCGGCTCGCTCGGAACGGTGCGGGCACAAGAGATCCCGCAACCGCTCCTCGGCTTCTGCTGCAGCTGCGCCGCGCAGATCAAGTTCGTGCCCGATCCGGCCGCGCCGGATCTTCTGTCGGTCGGTGCGCGCTTCGTTCCGAACGTGGGTGCGATCATCGATCCGTTCACCAACGGGATGACGTTCACTCTCGAGAACGCGAACGGCGTGATCTTCACCGAGACGATTCCGCCGTTCCAGTTCGTCGAAGCGACCTCGGGAAAGAAGTTCACGTACAAGAACCCCGCGGCAAAGACGGCCGGCGGCATCGCGAGCGTCGTGATCCAGGAGCGGAGCGACGCGATCGGCGGCTTCTCGATCGAGATGCGCGCCTACGGCGACCTTTCCGCCGCGACGCTCAGCAACATGGTCACATCGGTCGTGATCGGCGCCTCGCCGTTCTTCGACGTCGGCGACTGGGAGCAGCGCGACAACGGCTGGCGCCGCAAGTTCCCGACACCGTAACCGCGGCACGAGTGCCCATGACCGCACGCGATGCCATCCGCGCGCAAGGCGCGCGGCCGAAGCGAAGCGAGCGGGGCGAGGCGGCCCCGTCGGGCTTTGCCCGATGGGGGGAAAGGGGCGGCGCCCCTCTCAAGCGAATAGCGCGGACACCAGCTCGCCGACGGAGCGGAGCATCTCCGGGTCGTCGGTGAGCGAGTTCGTCACCGCGACCGAGCAAGCGCGGCGCGGTGCGAGCCCGCGCGCGATGAGCTGTCCCGCGTAGACGAGAAGGCGCGTACTCACGCCCTCGCCGAGGCCGGCGCCGCGGAGATGGCGCACCTTCTCGCCGAGCGTCGCGAGCGTGAGAGCCGTGTCCGCGTCGACACCGCTCTCGTGCCGCACGATCTCCGCTTCGCGGTCGCGGGGCGGATAGTCGAAGTCGATGCTGACGAAGCGCTGCCGCGTCGAGTGCTTCAGGTCCTTCAGAACGCTCTGGTAGCCCGGGTTGTACGAGATCACGAGGAGGAAGTCCGGGTGCGCCTCCACGATCTCGCCCCGCTTGTCGATCGGTAGGATGCGACGGTGGTCGGTCAGCGGGTGGATCAGGACGATCGTGTCCTTGCGCGCTTCGACGACCTCGTCGAGGTAGCAGATCGATCCGCTGCGAACGGCCTGCGTGAGCGGGCCGTCGATCCACACGGTGTCGTCGCCCTGGATCAAATAGCGACCGACGAGGTCGGAGCCCGTCAGGTCCTCGTGGCAGGCGACCGTGATGAGAGGCGGTACGCGCTCGCGTCGTGGCACCGAGCCGAGCAGGCGGTGCGCCATGAACTCGACGAAGCGCGTCTTCCCGCATCCCGTCGGACCCTTCAGCAGGACCGGGAGACGGCTCTCGTACGCCGCGGTGAAGATCTCGATCTCGTCGTGGATCGGGAGGTAGTAGGGCGCGTTCTCCGCCCCTGCGGCGACCGTCATCGCGAGAGCGTGCCGAGCGTCGCCCGCTCAGTGGACGCCCGGCGCGGGCGCGATCGCGCTCGGCTCGACGCCGAGGCTCCGGATCGCGGCCTCCCAGACCTTGTCGTGCGGCGTGTGGAAGATGAGCTCCTCGTCGACCGGCACCATCAGCCAAGCGGACGCGGTCAGCTCCGCGTTGAGCTGTCCCGGGCCCCAGCCCGCGTAGCCGAGAAGGAGGCGCGCGCGGTCCGGAGCGCACGAGCGCGGATCGCCGCCGAGGACGCTCTTCAGGTGCGTCTGCGAGCTCGACATGAAGATGCCGTCGCACACGGTCAGCGTATCGCCCTCGGCCGGCTGATCGCGGCAGAGGAGCCAGCCGCGCTCCTGCGAGACGGGCCCCCCCTCCCAAACGGTGAGCGGAACTTGCAGGTCCTCCTTGCCTTCGAGGACGAGCAGCTCCTTCACCGGAACGTCGAGCGGACGATTGACGATGAACCCGAGGGCTCCCTCGTCGCCATGGCGGCACAGAAGGACGACCGAACGATGAAAATTCGGATCGTCGAGCTGCGGCATCGCCAGCAGCAAGGTCGGTGCGATCCCTTCCTCGTTCGGCATCGGTTCACCTCCTGCCCGCGTCAGGGTATCTCGCGCCCGGCTCGGGGACAATGGTGAAGATGTCCCTGCTAAAGAATGCGGGTGTCGCAAACGCCACCGCACGAGCGCGTCAATCTCTGGGTCATCTGCGCGGCACAGTTCCTCACGCTCGCGGGCATGACCGCGGTGCTACCCCTCCTGCCGCTCTATCTCCAGCACATCGGCGTCGACGATCGCGACACGCTGCGGTACTGGACGGGCGCTCTCGGCTCCGCTCCGTTCGTGGTCGCGGTGTTCGCGACGCCGATCTGGGGATCGCTCGCGGACCGCGTCGGTTACAAGCCGATGGTCGTGCGCTCGGTCGCGGGAATCGCGGTCGCGACCGTCGGCATGGGCTTCTCGTCTTCGCCCGCGGCGTTGCTCGGCTGGCGCGGCGTGCAAGGCGGGGTGAGCGGCGTCTTTCCTGCGGCCGTGGCGCTCCTCGCGGCCCTGACGCCGGAGCCGCGGGTCGGCCGTGCTCTCGCGATCCTGCAGGCGGCTCGCTCGGGCGGCGCGCTGAGCGGTCCGCTCCTCGGCGGGCTTCTCGCGGACGTCATCGGGATCCGCGCGCTCTTCCTCGGCGTCGGCGGCAGCGCGGCTTTGATGAGCCTGATCTGCAGCCTCGTGATCGTCGAGCCCGCGCGTCAAGCGGATGCGACGCAGCAGCCGGAGATCCGCTGGCGCGAGCTTTTCCGGCATCGCGACCTCCTCGCGATGCTCGCCCTCGTGTTTCTCTTCCAGATCGTCGCGATGGCCTCGTGGCCGACGCTCGCGCTCTTCGTCGAGCAGCTCCATGTCGAGCGCGCGTCCGTCGCGACGATGACCGGGCTCGTCGTCTTCGCAGCAGGTCTTCCCTCGATGCTCGCGGCGACGCTCTGGGCCCGTGCGGTCGGCCGCTTCGGGATCGCGCGGCTCCTCGCGGTGTCGCTGATGGCGACGGGCATCACGAGCGCCGCGGTCGGTCTCGCGGACCGGATGGACGCGGTGCTCGCCCTGCGCGTGCTCTCCGGCCTCGCGATGGCGGGTTTCATCCCGCTCTCGTTCCAGTGGTTGAACGGGTTCGCGCCCGCGAACGCGCGCGGGCGCATGGCGGGGATCGGCTCGACGGCGATGATGCTCGGCAACGTCGTCGGTCCGATCCTCGGAAGCTGGCTCTCCGTCCATGTGGGGCTCGGAGCGACGTTCTGGGTGCCGGGTGCTTCGCTCCTCGTCGTCGGCGTCGTCTTCTGGCTCTCGACGCTCGCGTCCGCGCGCGCGTGAAGAGATCGTCCCGGCTCGCGTTCTGGCGCCGTGTCGCGGCCCTCGTCGGCCTCGGCGTGATCGTCGCGTTCGTCGGGCTCGAGGCGAACCTGCGCCTTTTCGGCGGACCGATCGAGATCTTCAATCCGCTGAACGGCTTCCACGACGGCGACGCCCTTCTCGGCTGGCGTGGTCTCCCGAGCATCCAGCGCCGGTTTCATCGCGACGAGTTCGACGTGCTCGTCGTGCACGACGAGGACGGCTTCCGGCTTCCCGATCCGCCGCGACCCGCCGAAGCGCAGCGCAACCTCCTCGTCCTCGGCGACTCGATCGTCTGGGGCTGGGGCGTCGAGCAGGGCGAGGTCGTCACGGACCGCCTGCAGCGCGAGCTCGCCCCGGACGTCGCCGTGTTCAACCGCGGCGTCAACGCGTTCTCGACCGGGCAGGAGCTCCTGCTGCTGCAGGAGGAGGTCCAGCGGCGACGCTACGAAACCATCGTGGTCGTCGTCAGCCGGACCGACCTCGGCGACAACGCCGATCGGAAGGAGCATCGGCCCGGCTTCGACCTCGAAGGCGAGGCGCTCGTCCCGCGAAACCAGCCGGCGCCGTCCACGATGAAGAATCCCGTCGAGCGCTTCATCGACGACCACAGCCGCGCCGTCCACTTCCTGAGCTGGCAGCTCGCGGCGTGGAAGAGCTTCTGGCGCGGGCCGAACTGGGTGCGCGAGGCCTTCCCCGAGGAGGATCCCGAAGCGCGCACGCTCCCCGGCTACGCCGTGACCGGTCGCCTGCTGCGCGAGATCGTCTCGGTCGGCGCAGCGCACGGTGCGCACGTCGTCCTCGCGTTCGCGACGACGGCGCTCGACACCGAGGAGAGCTGCCTCGACGCGGGGCTGCGCGAGCTCGTGCAGCAGGTCGCGCGCCTCACGAGTGCGGGCTTCGTCGATCTCGCTGCGCCTCTGCGCGAAGCGGCGCGCGCCGGGACCGAGGTGCGCTTCCCGGTCGACGAGCACTGGAATCCGACCGGCCACCGTCTCGCCGCGGAAGCGCTCCTCCCCGCTCTCGCGAGCGAGACGAAATGAAGCTCGGATGTGAGATTCGCTGCTCCGGGCCCTACTTTATTGAGGTGGGCGCCGCGTGATCGCGTCGGGCTTCCCGCGCTAGCGCGGGCCTGTCCTCTAACGACCAGAGGTAGCTCCCCTTCCCATCGATGTAGGCGGAACGTTGAACTCACACCCGAGCTTCGGCGGGAGCCTATCACCGACGCTCGCGAGATCCTACGGGGGAAGACGCGTTCAACGCGCGGCGGGACGGAACTGCGGGAGCGTGATCTCCGGGCTCCGCTCCTCGAAGGTCACCTCGACCGGCATGCCGATCCGCAGCTCGTCGTGCGAGCAGCCGAGCACGTTGGTCGCCATGCGCGGCCCCTCCTCGAGCTGCACCACGACGACCGCATAGGGAAGCTCATCGGCGAACGCCGGGTGATACTTCTGGTGCATCCAGTAGAAGCTGAATACCTCGCCACGGCCGGAGACGGGCGTCCACTCGCGCTCCGTCGACCAGCACTTGGGGCAGACCTCGCGCGCGGGGAAGCGGAGCTGGCCGCAGGAGCGACAGCGCTGCACGACGAGCTCGTGGTTGCGCGCCGCCGCGAAGAACGGCTCGAGCTCGGGCGTGATCCGCGGGAGGGGCTTCGCGACGGCGACTCGCTCGCTCATCGGGCTAGGGCTCCTGGTCCAGGATCAAGCACGAGTGCGTCGAGAGGATGCCGCCGTTGCCGCTGACGAGGCACGGCCCGAGCCGCTCGAGCTGGCGCGCGCCGCCCTCGCCGCGGAGCTGGAGGATCGCCTCGCTGACCGGCGTCATGCCCCACATGTAGTAGGAAGAGAGCTGCCCGCCGCCGGTGTTGACGGGAAGCGAGCCGCCGGGACCGGTGCGCCCGTCCGCGACGAACGGTCCACCCTCGCCCTTCTCGCAGAAGCCGTAGTCCTCGAGCGTGACGAGCACCGTGAAGGTGTAGCAATCGTAGAGCTCGCAGAACGCGATGTCCTCGAGCGTCAAGCCCGCCATCGCGAAGGCGGTGCGCGAGGCGAGCCCCGCGCCGGAAGAGAGCGTCTCGAGCGGATCGCCGCCGGGATGTCCCTGCCCCATCCCGAGGAGGCGGACCGGCGGACGTCGCAGATCACGCGCACGCTCGGCGCTCGTCACGATGACGGCGACACCGCCGTTCGAGACGAGGCAGCAATCGAGGAGATGGAACGGCTCCACGACCCAGCGCGAAGCGTGGTAGTCCTCGAGCGAGAGCGGCGTGTCGCGAAGCTGAGCGAGCGGGTTCCCGCGCGCGAAAGCGCGCTGCGCGACCGCGATCGCACCGAGGTGATCCTGCGTCGTGCCGAAGCGGTGCATGTGCCGCTGCGTGACGAGCGCGTAGAGCGCGTTGACGCCGTACTGGCCGTACGCAGCCGGGAGATCGCCTGCTTGCGAGTACGCGCTCGAAGAAGCCGAGCCGCCGCTGCCGTCGCGCTTCGGCGGCGCGAGCGGCGCGTCGGAGAACACGCAAGCGACGGTCGTCGCGAGGCCGGCCTCGATCGCGAGCGCCGCCTGCATGATCATCGCGCCGGCCGTGGCGCCGCCGAGGTTCATCGCCGCCGTCAAGCGCAGATCGCGAACCCCCATCGCCTGCTGCACGGCGAACGAGGCCATCGCCGAAGCGGGGCCCCACGTGAGACCCGGGTTCACGAGCAGGCCGTCGAGGTCCTTCCCTTCGAGACCGGCATCCTCGAGAGCACGCGCGACGGCTTCGACCGCGAAACCGACCGCGTTCTTGCCAAAGACTTTGCCCTGCTCGGTGACGCCGAGACCGGCGATCGACACGTCCGGAGTGCGGAGGGGCACGTGGGGCTTCTAGCCTGCATTTCTCACCAGATCCCTACTGCGGCGGCCGATAGCACCGAATCTTCGCGAGCTTCTCCCTCCGGGCTCCTCGACGTACTGTTCAAGTACGCCTGCGTCGCCCTCCGGTCCGAGGCTCGCGAATCTTCGGCACTCTCGACCGCCTCGCGACGTGATCTGGTGAGAAATGCAGGCTAGCAGGCGTCGCGGCTGATCCCACGGTCAGGAGGAAGCCGCTGGACAGCTCCGGGCGAATCGAGCACCTCTGGGAAAATGCAGCGACCGCCCCTCGGTTCCATCGTCGCGCTCCTGCTTCTCGTCGTTTCCCTCGCCGCGTGCTCGGATGGAGCGAGCGACGGCGACCCCGTCGACCCGGGCCCGTCGGCGACGGAGTGGACGACGTACGGCGGGAGCCTGTCGCGCACGTTCTACAACTCGGCCGCGACGGAGGTGACGCGCGAGAATGCGGCGAAGCTCGTGCCGCTCTGGCGCTTCACGACCGGTGCCGTCGTGACGGCCTCGCCGATCGTCGCCGATGTCGACCTTCCCGGCGAGGGCAGGACCCAGGTCGTCTACACGCCGTCGTGGGACGGTCACTTCTACGCGCTCCGGGGCGCGGACGGGACGCTCGTCTGGTCGCACCGCTTCAAGCCGCATCCGGGGGCCTCGTACCCGCAGGCTGCCTCCGCTTCGGTCGAGGTGATCGACGGCAGGCGCGTCGTGTTCGTCGGAAGCGGGATGACGATGCATTCGTTCGACGCCGCGACGGGTGAGCTCCTCTGGGAGTTCGACGCCGGCACCGGCTGCACGAACTGCGACTTCCTCGCCGAGCGGAACGAGATCCTCTCCTCGGCAGCGGTGTTCGAGGACGTCGTCTACTTCGGCATGGACGTCAACGACTTCGGCGACGGCAAGGGCGGGGTCTACGCCGTCGACGCGAAGGACGGCACGCTCGAGTGGTACTTCGACCTCGTCACGGGAGCGACGTGCCATCCCGATCCGTCCGACGCCGTGCGCCGCTTCGACGGCTACCACACGACCGACGAGCTCGGGCTTCCGTCGGACTTCTTCTCGACGCGCGAGGGATGCGATTTCGATCGCACCGGAATCGCTTGCGGCAACGTCTGGTCGTCGGTCGCGATCGATCCGGAGCGCCGGCTCCTCTACACCGCTTCGAGCAACTGCGACACCGATGACGACCCGGCGACGCGCGAGCCGCCGCTGATGCCGCCCTACGAGGAGGCGCTCTTCGCGCTGCACCTCGACACGGGCGCGCCCGCGTGGCGCTGGCGCCCGCGTGAGGTCGACAACGACGATCTCGCGATCGGCGCGGTGCCGAACCTCTTCGAGACCGAGATCGCGGGCGAGGCGCGCGAGGTCGTCGGCATCGGCGTCAAGGACGGTACCTACTACCTCCTCGATCGCGACGGCGTGAACGAGCTTACGGGCGCGATCGAGCCGTACTGGCAGACGAACACCGTCCCGGGCGGCGACTTCGGCGGCATCATCGCGAGTGCTTCGGTCGGCGAGGACAAGGTCTTCTTCAGCACCGCGATCGGGACCGACATCACGAACCCGCAGAAGCCGTCCGCGTGGGCGCTCGACGCGCGCACGGGCGGGGTCGTCTGGACGAACGCCGAAGCTCTCCCGAGCTACGCGCCGACGAGCGCGATCCCCGGCGTCGTCTTCATGGGCTCGATCGGCGGAGCGGTCTTCGTCTACGACAGCGACACGGGCAAGCTCTTGAACCGCCTTTCGGGCGTCGGACCGATGTCGTCCCCTGCGGTCGTGGTCGGAAACCGCGTCTTCTTCGGCTCCGGGACCGGTGCGCGCGGCGGCTCGCCGGCCGCGATCGCGTTCCAGACCTCCCTGATCCCCAGTCCGATCTCGGCGTTCTGCGTTTCTGGCAGCGAGGGCTGCCCGGAGCAGGGCACGTGCAACGACGGCAACCAGTGCACGACGGACGTACGCGACATGGGAGGCGCCTGCGTCAACGAGGCGCTCGAGGACGGCACCGAGTGCGCCGTCGGCGTGCTTCCCGGCGAGTGCCGCCAAGGCATCTGTCTCCTCGACGAGGTGATCTGCGACGACCAGAACCAGTGCACGGACGACATCGCGACGCAGAGCGGCTGCCGCTTCCAGATCATCGCGGACGGGACGCCGTGCGTGGTCCGCGACGACGCCGGCCAGTGCGTCGGCGGTGCGTGCGTTCCGCTCGCCGGCTAGGCTCTCGCCTCGGAGCCGGTGACCGAACCGTTCGTACCCGTCCTCGCTTCCGTACCCGCGAACCGCGCGAACGAGCTCCTCGCGCTTCTCGGCTCGATGGGGATCGAGGCGGAGTATCGCCCCGAGCAGGGCGGGGCGATCGTCGTGCGACCGCTCGACGAAGCGGGAGCGCGCCGCGTCCTCGCCGAAGCGGCTCCCGAGCGGGAGGAGAGGGAGCGCGACGTGCGGCCGCGCGAGCCCGCGCTCGTGTGGTCGCGGCGCGGTCTCGGAGCGCTCGTCGCGATCGCGGCCGCGTGCGTCGCCGTGTTCTGGAGCACGCATCTCCGCGGCCTCCCGAGCCGCGAGCGTCTCGTCGAGCATGGAGCGATCTCGTGGAGCCGCGTCGAAAGCGGTGAAACGTGGCGCCTTCTCGCCGCGATCTTCGTCCACTTCGACGGCGCGCACCTCCTCGCGAACCTGCTGACGCTCGCGCTCGTCGGGCCGCCGCTCGCGCACCTTCTCGGATCGGTTCGGTTCCTGGTCGTGTTCTTGACGTCGGGCTTCGTCGGGAACCTCGTGAGCCACGTCCTGAACCCGAGCGTCGGCCTGAAGGCCGGCGCTTCCGGAGCAGTCGCGGGCGTGCTCGGAGCGCTGGGCGGCCTGGCGCTCCGCCGCGACCGGCCCACGCGGTTCCGCCGCTGGCAGGTCCTCGGTGCGCTCGGCGCCGTCTACGCCATCCTCGTCGGAGCCGGGCCGGGCCGGGACAACCTCGCCCACGCCGCGGGGCTCCTGGGCGGTCTGGTCGCAGGGCTTCTCCTCGGCCGGTTCCTGCTCGTTCCGCAGGAGACCGCGACCGAGGGGACGGACGAACGCGGTGCTCCGCGGAGCAATTCCTCGCGCCCGGGCAGTGCAGATCCGGCCGGAATCGACCGATGAACCACCATGCCCAGGCCTTCGACCGCGCGGGCGACCGGACGACTCCGGACCGCTCTTGCACTCGCGGTCCTGGCCCTCATCGTCGGCTGGGTCGAGCTCCCGTTCCTGCTCGACCGAGCGATCGTCGTCGAGCGCGACGCGCTCTCCTCGATCCTCCCGATGCGCGCCTTCCTCGCACGCGCGCTCGCCGCGGGCGAGTGGCCGATGTGGAATCCCGCACCGGTTCTCGGAAAGCCGTTTCTCGCCGAATGGCAGACCGGGCTCTTCTATCCGCCGACCGCGCTTCTACTCGTTCCGCCGTTCTCGCGCGGCTTCAATCTTCTCTTCACGTTCCACTACGCGTGGAGCGCGCTCGGCGCGTTCCTCTGGCTCCGTGTCGTCGGCGTCACACGGCTCGGGGCGCTCCTCGGCGCGGTCGTGTGGAGCTGCGGCGGCGCGCTCGTCTCGCTCGGTCATCTCCTGAACCACCTGATGGCCGTCGCGTGGCTTCCCTGGGTGCTCTGGGCGTGGGCGCGACCGCACCGCGTCCGGCATCGCATCGTCGTAGCGGCGGCGATGCTGTCTTTCGCTCTCTTCACGGGAAGTCCCGAGATGACGCTCCTGATCGCGGGGCTGCTCGTCGTCACGAGCCGCGATCCTCGCTCGCTCCTGGTGCCGCCGCTCGCCGCCGGTCTCGCCGCGGCGCAGCTCGTTCCGGTGTGGGTCTACCTCGGCCAGACGGAGCGCGGTCTGCACGGCATGTCCGCGGCGAGCGTGATGGCGTACTCGACGTCGCTCGGACGTATCGCCGGCTTCGTCGATCCGAGCGCGGCGGACTCCACCGCGTTCCTGCCGACGCTCTACGTCGGCGTGGTGCCGGTCGCGCTCGCGCTCGCGGGACTGTGGCTCGCGCCGACGTCGCGGCGTCTCGCGGCGCTGCTCGTCGCGATCGTCTTGGTCGGCCTCGCGCTCGGAGCGAACGGCGGGCTGCTGCCGCTCCTGTACGAGTGGCTCCCCGGCGTCGAGCTCTTGCGCTACCCGGAGAAGCTTCTCGTCGGCGTGCACGCGCTGATTGCGTTCGGCGCCGCCTACGGGCTCGCTGAGGTCGGGCGGCGCCTGCCGGGGACGGCCGGCGTCGTCGCGGCGGCGCTGCTCGTCGCGATCGCGTGCGCGGATCTCATCCATGCGAACCGCGGCGTCCTGTTCACGCTGCCGCCGGCGAGCGTCTTCCAAGCGCCTCCGATCGCACGAGCGATGGAGGAGGACGCGCACGCCGCGGGCTCTTCGGCCGTCGAGCCGCCGCCGCGGTACTACGCGAACGCCGTGCACGGTCCGCGCGCTTCGTCTCCGGCGGAGGTCGCCGGTCTCGACCGCGCGATCCTCTTCGCTTCCACCGGCGAGCTCTACGGCCTCGGGAACGTCAACACGCCGGCTTCGCTCAATCTGGCGTCGCACGAGCGGCTGCAGATGGCGCTCGAGCGCGCTCCGCGGGACCGAGCGCTCGCCGTTCTCGCGGCGCTCGGCACGCGTTGGGTCACCTCCTTCTCTCCGATCGCCGAAGGCGACGGGATCCGCGAGGTCCCGTTGCCGAGGACGCGCTTCGGTGCCCGTCTCTACGAGCTGACCCGCGCTTCCGCGCACGCTTTCGTCGCGGAGCAGGTCACGGGCGCGGCGAGCGACCGCGCCGCGCTCGAGCGATTCGTCGCCTCCGCGGACGCGACCGGGTCACGCCTCGCGGTTCTCGAGGGAGTCGAAGGCGCGGCGGAGTACCGCGCACCGCGGCAGCGAGACGTCCGCTTCGTCGAGAGCGGACCGGACCATCTCGCCCTCGAGGTCGTGATCGACGCAGCCGGGCTCGTCATCGTGAACGACACCTACCTCCCCGGCTGGCGAGCGACGATCGACGGGAATCCGGCCGCGATCGAGCGGGTGAACGGGCTCGTGCGCGGCGTCTGGGTTCCCGCCGGCCGCCATCGCGTCGAGATGCGCTATCTCGCGCCCGGGCTCGCCGTCGGAAGCGCGATCTCCCTGTCGGTGCTGGCGGCGATCGGTCTCGTCCTGGCGATCGTGCCGCGCCGCGCGCGCGCGCGGCTCGCCCGGATCGGTCGTCCCGAACCCGCTCTCGCCGGAAGCTACCGCGAGCCGTAGCGCGACGAGCCGCTGCCGCAGCCGGCGCCCGAGCACCCGCGACGGACGCCGCTCGAATCCCAGGCCTGCGCCGCAACGGACAGCGGTGGAGCCGCGGGCGGGTCGGTCGAGATCGCGCGCGGAGCGGTCGACGACGCGGGGAGCGAGTGCACCGCCGGTCTCGCCGGAGCCGCGGAGCGCGACCGAGCCGTGGCACTCGCCGCAAGCGAACGCGCGGGCGCGCGCGCCGTGACGGTTCGCGCCGGAGCGCTCGCTGGAACGGGACGCGCTGGCGCAGTCGCGGCGACGGTGCGGGCATAGCTCGCCTTCGAAACGGCCCTCGGCGGGGTCAGATCCTCGGCGACGCGCACGGTCTCGACCGCGGCCGGAGCCTTCGGTGCAGCCGGAGGAGGCGTGCGCACGCGGGCCATCTGCACGTTCGGCCAGGTGTCGCCTCCTTCGCCGCGAAGCGCCCACTCGAGAAGCTTCCGCGTGTCGCCCCACATGTCGTTCGCCCCGAGGACGACGACGATCACCTCGCGATCACCGAGCGAAGCCGCACCGGCGAAGCAACGTCCTGCGGCGCGGGTGAAGCCGGTCTTGCCGATCACGGGGACGAAGTAGCCGCTGAGCAGCCGGTTCTTCGTGTGAAGAGAAACGGGCTTCGGCTTGCTGCCCTGGATCACGATCGAGCGCGACTTGGTCTCGACGACGCGGCGGAAGCCGGGCACGTCGAGCGCGTCGCGCAGGATCATGCCGAGGTCGCGTGCCGTCGAAAGGTGCTGCGAGTTCGGAAGGCCGGAAGGATTCCGGAACGTCGAGTTGCGAGCGCCCGCGCGCGCGGCGCGCGCGTTCATGCGAGCGGCAAACTGATCGACGGTCCCACCGAGACCCTCGGCGACGACGACGGCGCCGTCGTTCGCCGACTTGAGCATCAGAGCATAGAGGAGATCGCGCAGCGCGACGCGCTGGCCGGCGCGCAGGTAGAGCTTCGACGGCGCCTGCGACGCGGCATACGGGCTGACCTGCATCTCGTCGTCGAGACGTCCGCTCTCGAGAGCGATCATCGTCGTCAGGATCTTGGTCGTGCTCGCGGGCGCACGGCGCACGTCGGGATTCTTCGACCAGATCAGCTCGCCCGTCGCGGCGTCCATCAGGACGGCCGCCTGCGCCGTGACGTTCGGCGCAGCGGCTGCCGCCGCGTCGACCATCGCCAGGACACCGATCAGCGCCCAGCCCATCCGCCGTCCGCTACTCACCGCCACCCTTCCCCTCTCCACCTCCCGGCGCTCCGGCTCCCGGCGCTCCGGGACCCCAACTCTTATCCGACCTGACTTCCCTTGAAAAGTCGCAGGGCTGCCATCCTTGTCTGTTTGCCGGGGCGCCGATACAAAGTCCGGGTGGTGTGGGGTGTGCCGAGCAGGTGGTGGGGACGGATCGGCGCCGGCGGCGCCGCCCTGGTGGTCGGCCTTCTGATCGCCGGAGTCGAGGTCGGCCGCGGCCGGGAGTGGACCGACGCGGACTGGGGCCGCTATGGAGGCGAGACGTACACCTTCGTCGCCCCGGGCGACGCGCCCCCCGACCAGGTGCGGACCGTCATCGGGCAGATGGAGACGTACACGCCCACGACGGGCGACACGTTCTACGACATCGGCCGCTACTTCGACCTCGGGTACAACGAGATCGTCGCGGCGAATCCCGACAGCGACGTCTGGATCCCGGCGCAGGACGGCAAGGACATCCAGATCCCGCGTGAATGGGTCCTGCCCTGCTGCAACTTCGACGGGTTGATCGTCAACATCCCCGAGATGCGGGTGTACTACTACCCGAAGCGAGCGAAGGGCGCGCCGCGCACCGTGATCACCTATCCCGTCGGTCTCGGGCGAACCGACTGGAAGACGCCGACGGGCAAGTTCAAGATCACCGAGAAGACGAAGGACCCGACCTGGGTCATCCCCGAGTCGATCCGCCAGGAGCGCATCGCCGACAAGGGCTTCAGCGAGAAGTCGATTCCCGGTGGCAGCCCGGACAACCCGATGGGGCGCTACCGCATGCGCGTGTCGCTCGACATCTACTCGTTCCACGGAACCAACATCCCGTGGGGCGTCGGCATGTTCGTGAGCCACGGCTGCATCCGGTTCTACCCCGAAGACATCGAGCGGCTCTTCCCGACGGTGCCGACGGGAACGCCGGGCGAGTTCATCTACCAGACCGTCAAGGTCGGAACGAGGAACGACCGCATCTTCGTCGAGGTGCACGAGGACATCTACAGCATGCAGCCGGGCCGCTGGCGCACGACGATCAACGAGCTGCAAAAGCGCGGATTGCTCGACCGCGTCGACGAGGAGAAGCTGCACCAGGCCGTGTACGAATCGCGAGGCATCCCCGTCGACGTGACCCGGGAGACGCTTCCCCCGAGCACGAACGAGGCGGGAGGCCCCGGCATCCACCCGCTGCCCGCGACGCAGCTCGACGCCGACGACTCGTACCCCTCGCGCAACCGCCCCGCGACCGGCGGCTGAACGCACAGAGACCTCCGCGCGCTGCGCGCTCGGCCGAGCGGCAGCGAGCCGGGTGAGGAGGCGCAGCTTAGGCTTTGCCGCGTGGAGGAGAGGGGCGGCGCCCCTCTCCTGCGATCAGTGCGCGGCTGCTGCCTCTTCGAGCGGGCTCGGCGGCAGCGGGACGACGTTCGCCCGCTGTGCCCGCCAGCGGTGCAAGCCCTGGCGGATGTAGTCCGGGTTCATGTCGACGATCTGGCAGATGTTCTCGAACGAGAACAGCCAGCGCTTGTCGGTCGACATGATCCACTCGTACGACTCCGCGAAGAGCTGCTTCCCGCGCATGTCGTTCGTGTGGGCGTACTTCTGGAAGCAGTCGATCGCGTCCTCGAGAACCGCAAGCATCAGCCGGCGCTCGCGATCGAACCCGGCTTCCTTCCGGAAGAAGGAGAAGAACTGGCCGGGTAAGAGGACGTCCGGCTCGAAGAGTCCCCCCGTCCTATCCTGCATTGCGGCCCCCCGAGTTCGCATCATCCCTCCTGTCGTCCAACGCGTACCTCCACCCCTTCCACGGCCGCGTACCCCTCGTCCGCGGCATCCCCCGAGGCGGCGGACGCTAACGCGGCCCGCACGGCCCCGTGAAATGAATTCCCCTGTTTCCTACCATGAGAATGACTTATCTTCCATCGCAGGCACGCTTGCCTGCTTCGCGAAGCCGGTCCGACTGAGCTATACGCGACGCGAATTCGTCCCGAACTCGTCCGTCCGCAGCAACGAAGAAGAACAAGAAGAGGCAGCCATGGCCGAACAGTCCGCGTCAAGCAATCACTCCGCCGGAGGCGGAAGCCACATCGGAGCCATCGTCGGCTGGGGATCGATGGCGATCGCCACCATCGTGTTCATCTGGTTCATCATGACGCAGCTCGCGGTCGGATGGGAAGAACGCGGTGACGAAGCCCTGAGGCTGGTCAAGAAGTGGAAGGGTCCGGGGATGAGCTACAACCTCTCCGACCAGGCGATCGCGGTCGGCAACGACGCGCGCGCGAAGGGCCGCTTCATCGGCCAGTTCTCCTGGGCCGCGACGCAGGAGGAAGGTCCGCTCTACAAGGTCGAGCTGATCTGGAAGGAAGACAGCGTCACGAAGAAGGCAACCTGGGAGGTCAATCTCAAGGACGGCTCCGTGACGGCAAAGGGAGCCGACGCCGAAGCGTTCATGAAGCCCGTCGGCTAGTCCGCCCGACCGAAGGCGCGGACCCTCCGCGCGCGTAGCGCGCGGCCGAGCGGAGAGCGAGCGCACGAGTGGAGAAGGCGTGGCTTTGCGACGCCTTCGGCGAGGGGGCGGCGCCCCCTCGCTCAGTACGCGGTGTTCTCGACCAACCAGCGGACCTCGCGGTCCGCGCGCTCCCAGCCGTCGAGCAGCTCTTCCGCGCGTGTGACGCCGCTCTGGACGCGCGCACGCACCGGCTCGAGGACGATCGACTCGTTCTCTCCGCGGCCGTTGCGGCGATCCTGACGGCGGAGGCCCTCGATCGCGATCTCGACGAGGTCGCGCGCGAGGTCTCCGATGGTGTGACGCCGGAAGCGCGTCGCGAGGCCCTCTCGATGCACGCGATGGAGCGTCTCGACGCGCTCTTCGAACGACCAGCCCCTGATCAGATCGGACGCGCCCTCGAGGCAATCGTCGTCGTAGAGAAAGCCCTTGGCGATCGCGGAGAGGCCGAGCATCGTCTCCGGCGGTTGGCTGTCGACCGAGCGGAGCTCGATGTAGGTCTTGAGCCGCACCTCGGGAAACAGCGTCGAGAGGTGCAGCGCGAAGTCGCCGACGGTCGCACGTAGACCGCCCACGCCTTCCTTCCAGAACCGGCGGAAAGGCACGCCGGTCAGGTCCTGATAGTCGGAGCCGCGCTTCACGAAGTACATCGGCGCGTCGAGGGCCCAATCCATGTAGTCCTCGAAGCCGGCGTCGCGGGAGAAGAGGAACGGCAGCATGCCGCACCGCGCGGGATCGGTGTCGGTCCAGATGTGACCTCGGTACGAGAGGTAGCCCGTCGGACGCCCGTCACAGATCGGCGAGTTCGCGAAGATCGCGTTCAGGATCGGAGCGAGTCCGGTCGACACGCGCATCTTCTTCATCGCGTCGGCTTCGCTCGAGTAGTCGAGGTTCACCTGCACGGTCGCGGTCTGCTTCATCATGCGCTGACCGTAGCGGCCGACCTTCGTCATGTACGGCGCCATGATCCCGTAGCGCTTCTTCGGGACCCACTCGATCTCGTCGAGCGTCGACAGTGGCTGGATCCCGAGGCCGAGGATCTCGACGTCGAGCGAAGCCGTGATCTCCGTCATCTCGAAGACGTGCTCGTCGAGCTCCTCCTGCGCCTCGTGCAGCGTTTCGCACGCACGTCCGGAAAGCTCGATCTGCCCGCCGGGCTCGAGCGTGATCTCTCCGCTCGGTCGCGAGAGGGCGATGACCCGGCCGTTCTCTTCGATGGGCTCCCAGCCGAAGCGGTCGGCCATGCCGCGCAGGATCCGCTCGACGCCGCGCGGTCCGCTGAACGGGATCGCCGCACCCGTCGCGCGATCGACGGCGACCTTCTCGTACTCGGTGCCGATCCGCCATTCCTCGCGCGGCTTCGCGCCGCGGGCGAAGTGGTCGATGAGCTGGTCGACGCGCTCGATCGGCGCGGCATCGGGACCGGTCGGATCGGCGATGTAGTCGCTCATCGGAAGGGCTAGCCTTAAAGGGCCACCCAGGCCGAGACAAGAGCCATGGACCGCCGGAATCAGTTCTCGATGAGGACCAGGGTGCCGCTCGGAACCATGGCGTAGAACTCGCGGACGTCGGCGTTCCGGAGCGAGATGCAGCCGAACGTCCAGTCGACGCGGCTCTCGTTCAGGACCGGCTCGTCGGTTCCGTGGATGCCGATCTCGCCGCCGGGACCGTTCGAGACGCGGCCCTCCTGCAGGGCGAGCGCGTGCATCTCGCGGTCGCGGACGTTCGGGTAGCTCAGCAGGAGGAAGCGCTCCCAGCGCGGATGAACGCGCTTTCCGACGATCTGGTAGAGGCCGAGAGGCGTCTTCCGATCGCCCTCCTCCTCCTTGTCTCCATTGACCCGCCCGAAGGAGATGCCGTGGTACGTCCTCTTCCACTCACCCTTGCGGTAGACGGAGACCGTTCGGCAGCTCTGCTTCACGAGGACGAACCAGTCTTCCGAGCTCGCCCAGGAAAGCGGTGCGCTCTCGCGCGCGACCACCGGCGGCGCTTCCACCACGGGCTTCGTCGTCGCGACGCTGCAACCGACGAGCGCAAGCGCCGAAGCCAGAGCCAAGAGCCGTCCCGGATCCACCCGCCCCACGACCGCCGATTGTCGGACGTGAAGGCCCGAGTTGCAACGCCCGCGCGCTTCCCGTCCCCTGGAAAACTCTCGACCCGCAGCTAAAGGTGTTGCCGCGCCGCTCGAACGCGGCGTTGCGGAGGGAGCGCCGATGCCAGTCGATCAACAGGAGTTCCGAAGCCTCATGGGACACTTCGCGACCGGCGTCACGATCCTCACGACGCACGACGGAGAGGGTACCCTCCACGGGCTGACCGCGAACGCGATCTGCTCGGTCTCGCTCGTTCCGCCTCTCCTCCTCTGCTGCATCGACAAGGGTGCGGAGAGCTATCCGAGCTTCGCCGCTTCCGGCGTCTTCACCGTCAACATCCTGAGCAGCGAGCAGGAGACTCTCTCGCGGCGCTTCGCCAAGTCGGGAGGCGCGAAGTTCGACGGCGTCGGCTATCGACTCGGCCGGAACGGCGCGCCGATCCTGAACGACGTGCTCGCGCACGCCGAATGCGAGGTGCGCCACGCGTTCGACGCGGGAGACCACACGATCTACCTCGGCGAGCCGCTCGAGATCGCGATGCGCGACCAGACCGACCCCTTGCTTTTCTTCCGCGGAGGCTACCGGAACATCCGCGCATGAGGACGTGGCTCCGCGCGTCCGCGGCGCTCGCCCTTCTCCTCGGCGTCGCCGCTTGCACCTCGAGCACGGACTCGGGGAACGGTGCGTTCCGGGTCGGCTTGCTCACGCCCGGACCGATCAGCGACGGCGGCTGGAACGCGAGCGCATACGAGGGCCTGCAGAAGATCGCGAGCGAGCTCGGCGCGGAGATCAGCAACGTCCAGGTCTCGACGCCTGCCGAGTTCGAGCAGGGCTTCCGCGACTACGCGCAGCAGGGCTACGCGCTCGTCTTCGGGCACGGGTTCGAGTTCCAGGATCCGGCGCTGCGCGTCGGTTCCGAATTCCCCGAGACGGCTTTCGTCGTCAGCTCGGGAAGCGTGTCCGCGAAGAACGTGGCCTCGCTCCGCTTCCACCTCGATCAGGCGACGTACCTCGCCGGCATCCTCGCCGCGTCCCTCTCGAAGACCGGACGCGCCGGCTGCGTCGGCGGCATCGAGCTCCCCGTGATCCAGGCGACCTTCGACGGGTTCGTCGCGGGTGCTGCGAGCGTCAAGCCGGACTTCGTCGTCGCGACCGCCTACACCGGCAGCTTCGAGGACGTCGCGGCGGCGCGCGCGGCGACCGACGCGATGATCGCGCAGGGCGCCGACCTCGTGCTGCACAACGCGGACGCGGCCGGCCTCGGCGTGTTCCAGGCGGCGACCGCGCACGGGATTCTCGCCTTCGGCTCGAACCGCGACCAGAGCGAGGCCGCTCCGGACACCGTCCTCGCGAGCGCCGTGATCTCGATCCCCGAGGCGTTCCTGCAGGTCGCGCGCGAGGTGAAGGAGAAGCGCTTCCAGGGCCGCGTGATCGAGGAAGGGCTCGCGAACGGAACGATCTCGCTCGTCATGAATCCCCGCCTGGCCTCGCGCGTCCCGCCCGAGGTAAAGGCGAAAGTGACCGAAGCCGAAGAGAAGATCCGCCGCGGTGAGCTGCAGGTGAAGACGAAATGAGCGCGAACACCGCCCTCGCGATCGTGATCCTGGCCGCCGGCCAGGGGACGCGCATGAAGTCCCGTCACGCCAAGGTCCTGCACCGGCTCGGCGGACGGCCGCTCGTCTGCCACGTCCTCGAGAGCTGCCGCGGGCTCGCGGCGAAGCGGACCGTCGTCGTCGTCGGACACCAGGCCGACGCGGTGGAAGCCGCGTGCAAGGGCTACGGGGCCGAGTTCGCGCTGCAGCGCGAGCAGCGCGGCACGGGCCACGCCGCGATGGCGGCGCGCGACGCGGCGCTCGCCGGATTCCGCGGCGACGTCGTCATCCTGTACGGCGACGTCCCGCTCCTCACGGAGCCGACGCTGCGGCGGCTCCTCGGGCGCCATCGCGACACCGGCTCGACCGTGAGCCTGCTCACGACGGTCGTCGACGAGCCGTTCGGTTACGGCCGCATCGTCCGCGACGGCGCCGGCCGGCTCGAGCGCATCGTCGAGCAAAGGGACGCCTCCGAGGCGGAGCGCGCGATCACCGAGGTGAATCCGGGCATCTACTGCGTGAAGTCGGAGTTCCTCTTTCCGACGCTCGACCGGCTACGTCCGACGAACGACCAGGGCGAGCTCTACCTCACCGACGTCGTCGGGCTCGCGGTCTGCGAGGGGCTCCCCGTCGCGACGGAGCCGGTCGATCCGCACGAGGTCGCCGGCATCAACTCGCGTGCGGATCTCGCCGCGCTCGAGGAGACGCTCCGGAGAGTGCTCGTCCGCCGCCACATGGACGCGGGCGTCACCTTCCTCGACCCGGGCACGGCGTGGATCGAGGCGGACGTCACGATCGGCGCGGACACGACCGTCGGCCCGATGGTCCAGATCCGCGGCAAGACCCGCATCGGCAGCGACTGCCAGATCGACGGCAACGCGTTCCTCGTCGACGCGGAGGTCGCCGACCGCGTCCACCTGCGCTCGAACGTCGTCTTGAGCGAATGCTCGGTCGCGGAAGGCTCGATCATCGGACCGTTCTCGCATCTCCGTCCCGGCGCCGATCTCGGGCCGGACGTGCACGTCGGGAACTTCGTCGAGGTGAAGAAGTCGACGATCGGCGCCAACACCAAGGCGAACCACCTGGCGTACATCGGCGACGCGACGATCGGCCGCGACACGAACATCGGCGCCGGCACGATCACCTGCAACTACGACGGCTTCGCGAAGCACCGCACGACGATCGGCGACCGCGTGCAGATCGGCAGCGACAGCCAGCTCGTCGCCCCGGTCGAGATCGGAGACGACGCCTACGTCGCCACCGGCACGACCGTCCGCCACGACGTCGAGCCGGGCGCCCTGGCGTTCAACCCGAAGCCGGACCAGCGCCGGCCCGGCTGGGTCGAGGGCTTTCGCCAGCGCAGAGCGAAGAAGAAGGCCTGAAGCCGGGCGCACGCCGCCCGCCTTAAGATCCTCCTTGCTCGGGTCGATTTTCCGAGAGTAGGCTTGCGAGCCGCGCCCGGGGGTAGGGCGCCGGGAGCAAAATCATGTGCGGAATCATGGGCTACATCGGCGACCGCGAGGCGAGCCGCATCCTGGTCGACGGCCTGCGTCGCCTCGAGTACCGGGGCTACGATTCGGCCGGGGTCGCGACCCTCGTCAACGGGCACATCGAGGTCCGGCGGACGGTCGGTAAGCTCGACAACCTCGAGAAGCTCCTCGCGACGAGCCCGCTCGACGGCACGATCGGCATCGGCCACACGCGCTGGGCGACGCACGGTCCGCCCTCCGAGCAGAACGCCCATCCGCACCGCGCCGGGCAGGTCGTCGTCATCCACAACGGCATCATCGAGAACTACCTCGAGCTGAAGGAGGCGCTGGTCGCGAAGGGCCGCACCTTCCATTCCGAGACGGACACCGAGGTCATCTCGCAGCTCATCGACGAGCACATGAGCCAGGGCCTCGACTTCCTGGCCGCGGCGCGCGCCGCGGTGAAGCAGCTCGAGGGCTCGTTCGCGATCGTCGTCTTCTGCGACGGCGACAAGTCACGGCTCCTGACGGCGAAGACGGCGACGCCGATCGTCATCGGGCTCGGCGAGGGCGAGAACTTCGTCGCCTCGGACATCCCGGCGATCCTCGACCACACGCGCCAGGTCCTCTTCCTCGAGGACGGCGAGATGGCCGAGGTCACGCGCCAGGGCGTGAACGTGTCGACGTTCGACGGCGAACCGGTGGAGCGCGAGCCGCGCCGGATCACGTGGGATCCGATCACGGCGCAGAAGGGCGGCTTCAAGCACTTCCTCCTGAAGGAGATCCACGAGCAGCCGCAGGCGCTGATCGACACGATGCTCGGCCGCATCCGTCAGGAAGAGGGCGACGTGTGGCTGCCGGAGCTCGATCAGCTCGGCACGGAGTGGTCGAACATCCGCCGCATCTATCTCACCGCATGCGGCACGGCGTGGCACGCGTGCCTCGTCGGGAAGTTCATCCTCGAGGAGATGGCGCGCATTCCCGTCGACGTCGACTATGCGAGCGAGCTCCGCTACCGGAAGCCGATCTTCGGCCCGGACACGATGCTGGTCGCCGTGTCGCAGTCGGGCGAGACCGCCGACACCCTCGCTGCCGTCGAAGAAGCTGCCGCGGCCGGCTCGAAGGTCCTCTCGATCTGCAACGTGCTCGACGCTTCGATTCCGCGCCGTTCGCGCGCGGTCTTGTACACGCACGCCGGACCCGAGATCTCGGTCGCGAGCACGAAGGCGTTCACGACGCAGCTCACGGCGCTCTACCTGCTGTCGCTGCACGTCGGCCGCCAGCTCGGCCGCCTCGACGAGGCCCGCGGACGCGCTCTCGTGCACGACCTCGTCAACATCCCGAGCCTGATCCAGGAGACGCTGACGCGCGGGAAGCAGCTCGAGAAGATCGCGAAGAAGTACGGACACGCCTCGGACTTCCTCTACCTCGGACGCGGCATCAACTACCCGATCGCGCTCGAGGGCGCGCTCAAGCTGAAGGAGATCTCGTACATCCACGCCGAAGGCTACCCGGCGGGCGAGATGAAGCACGGCCCGATCGCGCTGATCGACGAGGAGCTGCCGGTCGTCGTGCTCCTGCCGCGCGACCCGATGTACGCGAAGACGCTCTCGAACCTGAAGGAGGTCGAGGCGCGCGGCGGACGGATCATCGCGATCACGGACGCGCCGACGCCGGATCTCGAGGAGATCGCCTGGGAGGTGGTCACGATCCCCCGGGCGAACCACATGCTCGCGCCGATCCTGCTCTCGATCCCGCTGCAGATGCTCGCGTACTACGTCGCGTGCTACCGCGGCACGGACGTCGACCAGCCGCGAAACCTCGCGAAGAGCGTCACGGTCGAGTAGGCACCGTCGGTCCGGAGCCTCGCCGCGGCGGTTTGCCCGAGGCTCGCCGGCGTGCGAGGCGTCCGCATGCTCGCGGCGAAGCCGATCCTGCTCGCTGCGCTCGTCGTCGCCGCCGTCGGCTTCGCCGTCCTTCTCGCGAGCGACTCCCGCCGCTCGCGCTCGAGGAACGAGCCCGGAACGCCGTCCGGCGAGGGGCTCCTCCTCGGATTCGTCACGAACTTCTTCGACACGCTCGGGATCGGGTCGTTCGCGCCGACGACCTCGTATCTGAAGCTCCGCGGCGGCGTCGCCGACGAGCGGATCCCGGGAACGCTGAACGTCGGCCACACGCTGCCGTCGATCGCGCAGGCGCTGATCTTCATCGTCGTGGTCGAAGTCGAGCCGGTGACGCTCGTCGCGATGATCGCCGCGGCGGTCCTCGGCGCGTGGCTCGGCGCCGCGACGGTGTCCCGCTGGCCGCGTCGCCGGATCCAGGCGGGAATGGGCTGCGCGCTCGCCGTCGCGGTCGCGGTGATGCTCGCGACGAACCTCGATCTGCTTCCGCTCGGCGGCGACGGTCTCGGCCTCGGCGGCGGGTGGCTCCTCGTAGCGGTCGCGGCGAACTTCGTGCTCGGTGCCTTGATGACGCTCGGGATCGGGCTCTACGCGCCGTGCATGATCCTCGTGAGCCTGCTCGGCATGAGCCCGCGCGCGGCGTTCCCGATCATGATGGGCTCGTGCGCGTTCCTGATGCCGGTCGCGGGCGCGCGGTTCGTCCGCGCCGGTGCGTACGACGTGCGCACGGCGGTCGGACTCGCGCTCGGCGGCATCCCGGGAGTGCTCCTCGCCGGGCTCGTCGTCGAGTCGCTGCCGCTCGCCGCGGTGCGGTGGCTCGTGGTCGTCGTCGCCGCCTACGCGGCGATCGTGATGCTCCGCTCCGCGCGCGCGGGCGAGTGAGCCCGACGACCCGCGCCTACGACGGATACTCGTCGTGACGGGGGAGGGTGTCGGTGATCTCGAACCACTCCGCCCTCGAGCCGACGAAGATGTGACCGTCGGGACGCCGACCCGGTTCGTCGTCGAACGTACCGACCGCGACCCACACCGCGTCCGGTACCGCCGCGAAGAAGAACTGCAGGCTCGAGCCGCACTCGCCGCAGAACGTCCGCGTCACCGGCTCCGACGAGCGGAAGCTCCGCACCTTGTCCTCGCCGCGCGTGAAGCGAAACGCCACGCGCGGCACCTGCCCGTAGGTCGAGAAGGCGGCGCCGTGCTGCTTCCGGCACATCGAGCAGTGGCAGTGGTGCATCTCCTCGAGCGGCGACGCGATCTCGTACGCGACGCCGCCGCAGAGGCAGCTCCCGCGGATCATGGGAGCGACGGCTGGACCGTCACCGCGCACGTCCCGAAGTGGCCGGATTGGGCCGTTGCGACGATGAACGCCTCGCCCGCCGAGACCAGCGTCAAGCGACCTGGATTGAAGTCCGCATCGACGTCCGCGATCTCCGGATTCGTCGAGTACCAGTGCGCTTCCTCGGTCACCTCGGTCTCGACGCCGCCTTCGTGGATCGCGAACGCTCGGAGCTGCTTGCCGTTGCCCGCGGGGAGGCCCTTCGGAACCCGCTCGTCGACCTCGGAAGGCACGACCTTGAGGCCGATGACTGCCCCGATCACCGACACCGAAGCGAACCCCGTGAGGCCGTCGCAATCGGCGCGGACCACCGTCGAGCCGCCGTTCTGGTGCCCGGTGACGCCGCCCTTCTTGGGCAGCTCGTTGTCGACGGAGGCGACGGCCGGATCGTCCGTCGACCACTCGCAATTGTCGCTGATGTTGCGCTGATTGCCGTTCGCAAGCGTGGCGCGCGCCTTGTAGGCGACGGTCCCGCCGACCTCGACAACGCCGTCGTTCCCCTGCTCGACGACGACGAAGATGGGTTCCGAGCCCGGATCGGGATCGGGGTCCGGATCGGGATCCGGGTCGGGATCCGGATCGTCGTCGACGACCTGGACGAGGAGATCCGTGTCGGGCGTCGCGATCTTCGTGATCGGCTCGACGGCCCGGAACGTCGTCGACCCGAGCTTCACCCCGAGCACCTCGCCGCGCTCGAGACGCGTCTCACCTTCGGGTGGAGGCTGGCCGTTTCCGATGCGGGCGATCGTCGTGTCCTTCACGGACCAGTCGACGACCTCCGCGAGGTTGCTCGTCTCGAGGCCGCTCGAGAGCTTGCCGATCGCGCTCGCGGAGCGGTCGTCCCCGACGTCGACGCGGAAGGGCTTAGGCGTGATGCGGAGCGAGACCATCGTTCCCGCGACGGTCACGCGCGTGCTCGCCTCGAAGTCGGTCTTCGGCTCGATCGCGGTGACGGTCGCCGTTCCGTTGACGAGCCCGGTCAGGCGGCCCGACTCGTCGACCTCGACGATGCCCTCGGGCTCGACGGTCCACTCGACGTTGTTCGAGACGTTGCTGCGCGTGTCGTCGTCGCGGTGCACGTAGGCGCGGAGAGGAAGCTCCATGTCGAGCCCGAGGACCGCGTTCTCCGGCTCGACGGTCAGGTCGACGACGCGCCCGCGAACCACGAGGTTGTCGGTCGCCGTGGAGCGAACGCCGGTCACCGGATCGCGCGCGCGCAGGGTCGTCGTGCCGGGCTCGAGGCCTTCGACGAGCCCGATGTCGTCCTCGTCGTTGCCGACGCGCGCCACGTCCGAGTCGCCGACCGACCACACGACCTTCTTGCGGAGATCGCCGGTCTTCTTGCCGCTCGATAGAACGCCGAGCACCGTCGCGTTGCGCGAATCGCCCGCGTTGACGTTCGGCGGATCGGGCGTGACCTCGAGGCCCTTCAGGGTGCCCGCGACCGTGATGCGGAGACCTCGGCCCTTCGTGTCGAGCTCGCGCTCCTCGTGGCGGGCGTGCACCGTGACGACGCCGTCGCGCAGCGCCTTCACGTGGCCGGCTTCGTCGCCGTCGGCCTCGAGCTCGATGATGCCCGAAGGTGTCGCGGTGAACGTCAAGCCGTCGCGAATCCGCGACGTCTCGCCGTTCACGCCGCCGTGGAAGCCGAGCACGCGGAGATCGATCTCCATGTTGCGGCCGAGGACCTCGCCCTTCGACTCGAAGCCGATGCGCGTGATCGGCTTCAGCACGAACGTCAACCCGTCGGTGTTGGAGAGGCCGGTCGCTTGGTGGTGCGCCGTGATCAGCGTCGTGCCGAGAGCGCGCGGGACGACCATCCAGGTCCCGTCGGTGCGACGCTGCAGCCGGGCGACGTCGCGATTGCTCGACGACCAGACGACCTCGGAGGTGACGTTCTTCTGGTAGCCGCTCTCGTGCACGAGGCGCGCTTCGACGAGAGTCGGCCGGTCGATCTCGAGCTTCTTCGCGGTCGGCCGCGTGACGAGACGCACGACGGCGCCGGGATCGATGAAGAGCGGCGTGCTCGCGACGCGTCCGGAGATCCGCGCCTGCACCTCGACGCGGCCGGGCGCTCGCGTGCGGACCTGGGCGATCTGGCCGCGGACGAGCTGGGCGAGGGCGGTGTCGCTGACCGACCAGAGCGCCTGGTTCGTGACGTTCCGGGTCGTGCCGTCGCTGAGCTGGACGATCGCCTTGAACTGGATCGTCTGGTTCGGGGGGACCGTCTTCCGAGCAGGGCGGACCGAGACCGAGCGGATAGAGACGGACTCCGCCTGCGGCGGCGTCGCGACCAGGACGGCCACGCCCAAGACGAGCCCCGCGGCCAAGAGACCGAGAGCTGCCCGCGCCGGACGGATGGCCCGCCGCAGCGCCTACCGCGTCCCGTACGTCGTGATCGCTCTCCCCTCGCGCGGAATCGCGCCGGGGGAAATCGAGCAATGCCGATGCCACCAGCGCCCCAGGTCGGCTCGGGAACTCGTCGCAGGTACAGTGCAGGGACGCAACGTCCGGCAAGTCCGCAAGCGGACCAGGCGACTGCTTGCGCGACCGCCGGCCGAGCAGGGGTCAGGGAATGACGCCCGACTCCTTCAGCGAGCCGATCTTCTCCCAGTCGTAGCCGAGCTCGAGGAGGACCTCCTCGGTGTGCTGACCGAGCTCCGGGGCACTCCGGCCCGGCTCGCCCGGCGTCCCGAGGAAGTCGACCGGCGTCGCGAGCTGCTCGGGGCGCCCGCCCACCGCGTCGAAGGGAACGACGCCGCCCGAGGCGCGTGCTTGTACGTCGTCGGCGACCTCGTTCGCGTCCTGGACCGGGGCCCACCAGACGTTCTCGCGCGCGAAGATCGCGGCCCACTCGTCGCGCGAGCGGCGTGCGAGCGCCTCGTCGAGGACGCCCACGAGCCACGGTCCGTTCTCGCGACGCGCAACGATGTTCGCGCTGCGTGGATCGTCGAGCAAGTCGGGCCGCTCGATCGCACGACAGACGTCGGGCCAGTGGCGATCGGCCTGGAGGCCGATCAGCCAGATCCACTTTCCGCAGCCGCAGCGATACGCGTTCGCGATCGGGTTCGGCGCGCCTTCGCGCGTGCCCGGCGGAGCGACGTATCCGAAGCGGAGCTTCGTCGCGACGTCCCAGCCGACGACGTACATGCCCGTGCGGAGGAGCGACGTGACGACGTGCTGCCCGCGGCCCGTGCGCCCGCGCGCGACGAGCGCCGCGCAGATTGCCGAGGCCGCGGCGATCGCGGTCGTGTGATCGCCCATGCCGCCGCGCTGCACCGGCGGGACGCCTCCCTCCGGCGTGATCATCGCCGCGACGCCGGCGCGCGCCCAGAACGCGCCGATGTCATACGCGGGCCGATCGCGATCGGGACCCGTCACGCCGTAGCCGGTGACGGAGCCGTAGACGAGTCGCGGGTTCCGCGCCGAGAGCGTCTCCCAGTCGAGGCCCATCCGCTCGAGCGCACCGGGCCGCAGGTTCGAGACGAAGACGTCTGCGCGATCGATGAGAGCGCGCGCGATCTCGCGCGCCTCCTCGCGCTTCAGGTCGAGCACGACCGAGCGCTTGCCGCGGTTGTCGAGCTCGAACGGCGGGTTGTAGGGCACGTCGATCCCGACGGCGGAGAGGAAGATCCCGCGCATCGGATCGCCGCCGTCCGGCGGCTCGAGCTTGACGACGTCCGCGCCCCAGTCCGCGAGGATCCCGCTCGCAGCCGGCCCGGCGACGAAGAAGCCGATCTCGACGACCTTGATCCCCTCGAGTGGCCCCGCCATGGGCGCGATCCTCGGCGAATCCCTGCGGGAAGGCAACGCTGCTTGCGTCGCCGGACGAGCCGGGGCTACGCTTTTCGTCCATGCCAGGGCCGCTCCCCGAGGACGCCGCCGGAGCCGAAGAGCAGGAGGGCTCGGTCGCCACGATCGAGGAGGCGATCGCCGAGTACCGCGCCGGCCGGATGGTCATCGTCATGGACGACGAGGATCGCGAGAACGAGGGCGATCTCTGCATGGCCGCGGAGAAGGTCTCTCCCGAAGCGATCAACTTCATGGCCCGGGAAGGCCGCGGGCTGATCTGCCTTCCGGTGACGGGCCAGAAGCTCGCCGAGCTCGGCCTGCCGATGATGGTCGCCGAGAACACGGCCCCGCTCGGTACCGCGTTCACGGTCTCGATCGACGCGCGCGCGGGCATCGGCTCGGGCGTCTCGGCGGCGGACCGGGCGCGAACGATCCTGACCGCGATCCGCGACGACGCGCAGCCGAGCGACATCCGCACGCCCGGCCACATCTTCCCGCTCCGTGCACGCGACGGCGGCGTGCTCGTCCGCACCGGGCAGACCGAGGCATCGGTCGATCTCGCGCGGCTCGCGGGGCTCAAGCCGGCCGGCGTGATCTGCGAGATCATGAAGACGGACGGGTCGATGGCGCGCCTCGCCGACCTCAAGAAGTTCGCGGCGAGGCACGCCCTGAAGCTCGTGACGATCGCGGATCTGATCCAGTACCGCCTCCGGCACGACTCGCTCGTGCACCGCGTCGCCGAAGCGCGCCTCTCGAGCCGCTACGGCGGCGAATTCCGCGCGTGCGTGTACCGGAACGACATCGACGGCGGCGAGCACCTGGCGCTCGTGAAGGGCGACATCCGCGCCGACGAGCCGACGCTCGTGCGCGCGCACGCCGAGTATCTCCCGGGCGACGTCTTCTCGGCTGTCAAGCGAAACACGGGCGAGCTCCTTCACCGCGCGATGCAGAGGATTGCGAGCGAGGGCAAGGGCGTCGTGCTCTACCTGAAGCGAGAGCCCGGCTCCGAGATGTTCGCGGCGCGCGGCGACGCCTCGACGCGCGACGAGGAGAGCGACGAGGCCCGCCCGAGTACGATGTCGTCGGCTCGCTTGAAGGAGTTCCGAGAGTACGGAATCGGTGCGCAGATCCTGCGCGATCTCGGCGTCGGCAAGATCCGTCTCCTCAGCAACTACCGGCGGCGGCTGGTCAGCCTGCCGGGGTACGGCCTCGAGATCGTCGAGACGGTTCCGCTGAACGTCGCGGCGCCCGAGGAGGCAAGCGCCGACCGAAGCGAAGCGCCCGCGGCGAAGGCGCGCGGCTGAGAGCTTGTGAATCAATCCCCGGACCGAGCCGGAAGGTCGAGGCGCCCCGCCTGCAAGGCGCGACGACGAGTCATAGCCGTAGGCTCTGCCGAGGAGGAGCAACGCAGCAGGCGGGGATACATCGGCCTTCCGGCGACGGGAGGGGATTGATTCACAGACTCTGAGCTCAGCTCCCGCGCTTCGGGAAGAACTCGAGGCCGATCAGGAAGAAGTTCGTGTTGAGACCCCGGTTCGGCTCCTTCAAGCCGGCGTTGGAGATGTGCCGGATGTCCCACTGGAACGTGAGCGCGACCGTGTCCGTGATGAACGTGTGCAGCCCGACGCCGACGAACGAAGCGAATTCGAAGGGACCGCCGAGATCCTGACCCTGGAGCCCCGTGTACATCGCGCCGACGCCGCCGATCCCGTACGGCACGAAGCGCTGTCCTGCGTCGTAGTCGAGCTTGAGGACGATCGGGCTGACGCCGACCTCGATCGCGTCCTGTCCGTCGGTCACCGCCGCGATCCAGCCCTCGACGACCCAGCGAAGCTCGATGTCGTGCTCGTGCAGGGGCTCGTCGATGATCTCGGGAAAAAGCCAGGCGGCGCGGCCATAGAGCGGAACGAGTTGAATGTTGTCGCGCGAAGACGGTCCCCATCCAGCGAGGAAGCCGATCTCCTGGACACCGGTCCGGTCTCCGGCATGCGCGGGCACGCCGATGAGGCACAGGGCGAGGGCGAGGCTCGAGATCGAAGCAATGAGACCGGAAAAACGCGGCATGCTATCCTCGGGGGAAAAATGAGCGCTCCGGACCTACCCCGAGACCTCCCACCCCGCAACCGCCATGGCGCTCGTCGACTCCGCTGCGCGATCGCCTGCGCGGCCCTGAGCGCCGCGATCGCGCTCTTCGCGAAGGCGGCCCCCGGGGCCGACCCGGTCGTGAAGCTCGGTGGCTCGGTCGAGGACACCCCCGCGGGCGGGATCGTGGTGCGAGCGATCCTGAAGATCGCCGCCGGCTACCACATCAATGCGCACGAGCCCGACGACCCGTATCTGATCCCGACCGTCCTCACGCTCACCGCGGACGGCGCCGATCTGTCGGAGCCGGAGTATCCGCCGCCGGAATCGCAGGAGTTCGGATTCGCGCCCGGGAAGAAGCTTCTCGTCTACGACGGTGAGATCGCAATCGTCGCCCGCGCGGACGGGCGCCCTGAGAGCGCAGTGCACGCGAAGGTACGCTACCAGGCCTGCACCGAGGAGAAGTGCCTGCCTCCGGCGACGGTCGAGGCGTTCCTGACCGGGCCCCGTCCCGCCGAGGCCGCCGTACTCCCGCCGGCCGGCGGCGGCGAGACGTCGTGGCTCAGCCGGTGGCTCACGGGAGCGAGCCTCCCCGCGGCGATCGGGATGACCCTGCTCCTCGGGCTGACGCTGAACCTCACGCCGTGCGTGTATCCGCTGATCTCGGTCACGATCGGGTTCTTCGGTCGGCAGACGGACACCCAGGCACGCCGCCCGTGGCCGCTCGCGATCGCGTACGTGATCGGGATCACGCTGAGCTTCGCGATCCTCGGCGTCACCGCCTCGCTCGCCGGCGGTCTCTTCGGCGCACCGCTGCAGCATCCGGTCGTGCTCGTCCTCATGGCAATTTTGATGCTGACGCTCGCGGCGTCGAGCTTCGGATCGTTCGAGATCCGCGCTCCTTCGGCGCTGCTCGCGCGCTTCGGCGGCTCCGCCACGGGAGTCGGCGGAGCACTCCTCATGGGGCTCACGATGGGCGTCGTCGCGGCGCCGTGCATCGGCCCGGTCGTGCTCGGGCTCTTGGTCTACGTCGCCTCGGAGCGCGACGTGTGGAAGGGCCTCGCGCTCTTCCTCGCGATGGGCTTCGGCATGGGGTTTCCCTACGTCTTCCTCGCGACCGCGGCGGGCTCGCTCGTGCGATTGCCGCGCGCCGGCGAGTGGCTCCGCTGGATGAATCGTCTCTTCGGCGTCCTGCTCCTCGGGATGGCGATCTACTTCGTTTCGCCGCTTCTCTCCGAGTCCGTGACCCGCATCCTCGTGCCGCTCTTCATCGGAGCGGCCGGTCTCTACCTGGGCTTTCTCGAGCCCTCCGGGCAACGTCTCCGTGCCTTCACGTTCGGGCGCCGCGCCGCGGGCGCGTGCGCGATCGCCTTCGCCGCCTGGATCGGCCTCCTGCCGGCGCAGGCGGGATCCGGGATCCGCTGGGAGCCGCTCTCGGCGAGCTCACTCGACCGCGCGATCGCGGCGCAGCGTCCGGCGGTCGTCGAGTTCTCGGCCGAGTGGTGTCTCCCCTGCGTCGAGATGGAGCACTCGACGTTCACCGATCCGGGCGTGCTGCAGGAAGCGGAGCGCTTCTCGATGCTGCAGGCGGACGTCACCGAGTCGAGCCCCGCGAACGACATGCTGCTCGAGCAGTTCGGCGTTCTCGGAGTGCCGACGATCATCTTCTACGACGAGACGGGCCGTGAGGTGGACCGCGCCGTCGGCTTCGTCTCGGCGATGGATTTCCGTGCGATGCTCGCACGGATCGGCTCGCGCGTTCCGGGCCGCGCTCCTCGAGACGACGGAGACGGCGGCGAAGACGATCTGCCCGGCGATGGGAGCGGCAGTCCGCAGATGGCTCACCCCGACTCGGGAAACAGGGTCGGAACGTAGTAGCCGGCGAACGGCGTGTAGTCGCCGCGCACCATGTAGGTGCAGAGCGAATGTACCTCGAAGCCGGTCTCGTACAGCGCCGCGAGGAGATCGCCCTGACGTGCGGGCACGAGCAATCGGATGTCCGTGCGCGCAGGCAGGTCGCGCGTCGCGCGGTCGATCAGGTCGAGCATCGCCTCGAGGTCGCGGCTCACCGCGGGTCCGAGAACGGCGACGCCGCCGCGTACGAGACGCCCGAGGCTGCCGTGCAGCGTCCCGTCGCCCGAAAGCAGCACGTCGCCCATTCGCAGCAGGAGCTCGTGGTCCTTTCGCCGCTCGATGCCGAGAAGCTCGCGCTCGAGCCCGACGACCTGGTCGAGATCGGAGGGCCGCGCGCGCCGCGCAGGAGCAGCCGTCCCCAGCTGCGGCCGCGAGCGGAAGCTGCCACGCACCAGCGTCTCGCGCCCGACGAACCCGACCCGTCCGTAGAGGCAGAACGAAGCCTCGTTGAAGGCGTCCTGGATGAGCCGCAGCGAGCGGACGCCGGCGCGATCGGAGCGTGCGCAGATCTCCTCCATCAGGGCCCGGCCGAAGCCCGCGCCCTGGTAGCCCGGATCGATCGTGATCGGCCCGACGCCCGCGGTCGCGCCCCGGACGTGCAGGAAGCCGCTGCCGACCACGCGTCCCGCCGCGGTGACCACGAGGCAGTGCTCGGGATCGAGTGCTCGATAGGCCTCCGCGATCACCGCGCCGACCGCGGTATCCGCGACGACCGGCCCGAAGCCGCGCCGGCGATACATCTCGTTGAACGCGCTGCGGAAGATCGTCGCGACACGAGCGACGTCGCCCGGCTCGAGGGCGCGGACTTCTGCTTCGGCGTGGCGGCGCACCCTCACCTCGGCGGTTCACCTCGCACGCTCTTCCTATAACATCCCCCGTCGGGAGCCCGACCATGCTGGGCGAGTTCTACTTCGTCGATCCACGGCTCGATCTCGTGCCGAGCGAGCACCTCGCGAGCGACGGGATCGACGAAGCTTTCGCGGCGGCGCTCGCGGAACGTCCGGGGTGGAGCCGGGGCCGGGTTGCTCTCCTCGAAGA
>Ga0194128_10000803_pt1 | contig 55668 bp, 56 predicted proteins | sample TA2KigCa65mmetaG_FD_148650 | JGI IMG/M metagenome (GOLD analysis project Ga0194128, IMG submission 148650) | Freshwater microbial communities from Lake Tanganyika, Tanzania - TA2015037 Kigoma Deep Cast 65m | ecosystem: Environmental > Aquatic > Freshwater > Lake | place: Tanzania: Lake...
CGCCGACGACCTCTGGCGCACGTACATCCAACTCACCGACGCCGAGGCCGCCTTCCGGATTCAGAAGAGCGAGCTCGGCATCCGTCCGGTGTGGCATCAGCGCGCCGATCGCGTCGAGGCCCACATCTCGAGCCCGCGCTCGGCCATCGGGGTGCTCGGGGGTTTGTACTCGCCGAAGGAGCCGTCCGGGTACGGGAAGTAGGCCGCGGAGAGATAGTCGCCGATCCAGCCGTCCGCCGTGCCGGCGTTGGTCATGACCGCGCCGCCGACCGTCGCGGGGATCCCCACGAGTGGCTCGATGCCCCCGAGCTCCTGCGCGGCCGCGTGCCGCACGAGCGTCGCCAGGCCCATGCCCCCGCCCACCATCGCCTCTTCGCCGTGGAAGTCAGCGCGTGCGAGGCGGCCCTCCAGCTTCACGACCACGGCGCGGATTCCGCCGTCCTTGACGAGCATCTTGGTGCCGCCGCCGAGGACCATGAGGGGGAGCTGCTGGCGATACGCGAACGCCAGCGTGTGGCGCACGTCGTCGAGGTCCTGGGGCACGACGAAGATGTCGGCGTTGCCCCCCGTTCTCAGAGCCGTGTAGAAGCTGAGAGGCTCCTTGAACCGAACCGTGCCACGTACCTCTCCAAGCATGACGTTCCCCCTGTCGGGCCGTTCCGCGCTGACACAGGGGCAAGAGGCGCGCCACGCCCACGATGCCTTCTATCTTGCTGAAAAGGCTGGCTTGAAAGGACTTCCGCGTCAGTCGGGATGACGTCGAGACCCTGACGGCTGTCAGCCTGACAGCAGACACGGAATTACACCAGGGCGGGACGCCCTACCTCAGTAGCGGACGGAGATCCCCAGCGAGAAGCCGCTCGTGTCGACCGATGTGCCGAGCGGCCCGAGCGTGCCGCGGCTCTCCACGTCGCGGTGCAGGCGCATGAACTGGTACTCCCCGAACAACTCGATGTTGTCGTCGAGCCTCAGGAGCACGCCGGCGCCGGCTTTGAAGTTGGTCCGACCCGCGTCGCCGAACGCCGCGGGCCGCGCCTGCTCGAGGACCGTGTCGCTGTCGACGTTCTTGCGCGCGCCCGCGGTGAAGTACGGCTGCAGGCGCAGCTGCCCCGGCTCGGTATTCGGACTCAGCGGCACCCGGAGCATCCGGTCGACCGGCGTCGAGACGATCGTGGCCTCGAAGTCGCCCCACGGCGTCGGGACGATCAGCCCGTGGTTCGTGAAGGTGACCGAGTTCTTGTCCGGGATCTCGGTCGCGAGGGTGAACCCGAGGTCGCGCAGCAGCGAGGCGGTACTCCCGGACTGGGCCTGCGAATCGGAGGAAGCGACGGCGGCGCTCGTGGTCAGGAGGATGGCGCCGACGACCACGGCAAGGACGCGGGCAACGCTCGCGGGCAACGTCACGGCGCGGATTATAGCGCAGCGCACACCCAGCGCCACACGAAGACATGGGGACGTGCGGCACGTCGTTTGCGCTGGAGACGAGTCAACGAGCCCGTACCCCAGGAGGACACACCGATGGCCTCCCACACGTCGGCGATCACGCTCGCGGCAGCTCGGCTGCTCTAGAGGAGCGGCGGCACTCTCTCAAACGCGAGTCGATGCGGGACTTTGCCGGTGTCGCCGTGGGTGTCGCTGCCGGCGCGCAAGTCCGCGACAACGCAAGGCCAGCCAGTGTGGCACCCACGTTGCTCCGGGCGGTCGCGAGATGCGATCGAGTATCGTGGCGCTCGGTGTCGCGCTCGCTACCGGCGCTCTCATCTACGGATCGTCACGCGCCCCCGCCCGATCGGTCGAGCCGCCTGCAGTCTCGCCCAGCGTCACACCCTCGACCGCTCCCGCGCTGAACGACCCCGCCGCGACCCCATCGCCGCGCGTGCTGCCGCCGCCACGAGCCCCGCGCCTTCCCAGCGCGCGCTCGATCGCGGCCCACGTGAAGGCGGCCGCGGCGCGTTACGGCTTGCCCGAATCGCTCGTATCCGCGGTCGCCTCCGGCAGCTCATGCCGTCGACGGCCGCGCTCCTCGGAGTCCGCGACGCCTTCGATCCCGAGCAGAACGTGGATGGCGGCGCCCGTCACCTGCGCGACCTCATGCATCGGTTCGACAACGACGTCACGCTCGCGCTCGCGGCGTACAACGCCGGCGCGCAGGCGGTGATCCACCACCGTGGCGTCCCGCCGTATCCCGAGACGCGCGCGTTCGTCGCCCGCGTGCTCGGACGCGTCGGGCGTGTCGCGACGCCCGCGGTCGCGCTGGCTGAACCGTCGTCACCGCCGCCGGCAGCGCCGCGCGTGCGCTTCGCGCGGCTCACCGGCGATCAAGTGCGAAGGGAAACCGACGTCGTTCTCGTCAACCTCGACGCTGCGGCCCTTCGCGCGGAGCCCGCACCGCTCCCCGCCCCGGCGCCTGCGGCTCCCGAGCCCGTCGAGAGGGTCGTGGTCAGCGCGCCGGCGATGACCCGGGTCGAGTCGCCGTGAGCGCGGCCGCGATCGCGTCCGCGTCGTAGACACACCCACCCCACGTCCCGCCGCCAACCTGCTGCAGCGCCGCCCACAGCCGCGTGTCCGGTGAGAGGTCCGCGTCGGGCGCCAGATCGGGTCGGGGCGCGCGCGCGGCGAGCAGGCGGTCGCCTTCTTCGGGACCGACCGCGCGTCCGCCTTCGCCGACGAGATCGATGCTTCCCTCGAGCCGCACGCGATCGACGACGATGCGGATGAGGTCGCCGTCTCGTACCTTGCCGATGGGCCCGCCCGCCAGCGCCTCCGGCCCGATGTGGCCGATGCACGCGCCGGTCGAGACACCGGAGAAGCGCGCGTCGGTCAGCACCGCGATGTGCTTGCCGAACGACAGGTGCTTGAGCGCCGCGGTGATCTGGTAGATCTCCTCCATCCCCGCGCCGAGGGGGCCGCGGCAGATGAGGACGAGCACGTCGCCGGGCTTGAGCCGGTCGTCGCCGCGGCTCTTGATCGCGGCGATCGCGTCGCGCTCGCGCGTGAAGACGCGTGCCGGCCCGGTCTTGCGATAGACCCCGTCGGCATCCACGACCGACGGATCGATCGCGGTGCTCTTGATCACCGAGCCTTCCGGCGCGAGGTTCCCGCGCGGGAACGTCACCGTGCTGGTGAGGCCGCGGGCGCGCGCGCGATCGGGGTCCATGATCACGTCGTCCGGATCGATGCCGTCGGCGCGCCGCAGGTGCTCGCGCATCGCGCGCCGGCGATCGGAGCTCTCCCACCAGTCGAGCGCCTGGCCGAGCGACCGTCCGGAGACCGTGAGGCACTGCTCGTCGAGCAAGCCGAGGCGACGCAGGTGGAGCATGACCTCGGGCACGCCGCCCGCGAGGAAGACGCGCACGGTCGGGTGGCCGACAGGGCCATTCGGCAGCACGTCCACCAGACGCGGCACGCGGCGGTTGACCGCCATCCAGTCGTCGACCGACGGCCGCTTCAGTCCCGCGGCATGAGCGATTGCCGGCAGGTGCAGCACCAGGTTCGTCGAGCCACCGAACGCCGCGTGGACGATCATCGCGTTGCGGACGGCCGCGTCGGTGACGATGTCGCGCGTCGCGGTGCCCCGTGCCCGCAGCGATACGAGCGCGCGCGCCGAGCGCCGCGCCATGTCGCTCCACACCGGCTGGCCCGACGGCGCGAGCGCGGCGTGCGGCAGCGCGAGCCCGAGCGCCTCGCCGACGACCTGCGACGTCGCCGCGGTGCCGAGGAACTGGCAGCCGCCGCCCGGCGAGCCGCACGCGCGGCAGCCGAGGTCCGCCGCCTGCTCGAGCGTCATCTCGCCGTGCGCGAAGCGCGCGCCGATCGACTGGATCTTGCCGGCGTCCTCGCCGTCGCGCGGCGGCAGCGTCACGCCGCCGGGGACGAGCACGGTCGGAAGATCGCGCATCGCCGCGAGCGCCAGCATCATCGCGGGCAGCCCCTTGTCACAGGTCGCGACGCCGAGCACGCCCTGGCGCGTCGGCAGCGAGCGGATGAGGCGGCGGAACACGAGCGCGGCGTCGTTGCGGTACGCGAGGCTGTCCATCATCCCGACCGTGCCCTGCGTGCGGCCGTCGCACGGGTCGGAGCAGAAGGCGGCGAACGGCAGGCATTCGAGCGACGCCAGCTCGCGCGCCGCGGCTTCGATGAGGAGACCGATCTCCCAGTGGCCGGTGTGATAGCCGAGCGCGATCGGCCGGCCGTCCGGTGCGCGCACGCCGCCCTGCGTGCCGAGGATGAGGTACTGCGGGCGGCCGAGTTCGCGCGGGTCCCAGCCCATGCCGGCGTTCTGCGTGAGGCCGAAGACGTCGCCGCTCGGACGCTCGAGCAGCATCTCGGCGGTGAGCGGCAGGCTCCCGCGCGGGCCTTCGCCCGCCGTGGTGATCTGCCACGCGGCGGGACTGGATTCGAGGATGTCGGCGGCGTCGATCTGAGGAGGCATGGATCTCACCCCAATTCGTCGAGCGTCAGGCGGAAGCTCGGCGCGAACGTTTCCATGAAGTAGCGGACTTCGGGCAGGTCGAGCGCGTCGACGGCGGCGCGGAGCGCGCTCGAAGCTTTCGCGAACTCGTTGTTGCCGGCGGCGACCTCCTCGAGGCACTTCACGTAGGCGCACACCTTGTCGGCGGCCTTGACGAGCTGCCAGTGCGCCCGGTCGGCGTCCGCCGGGAAGAGCAGCGGGCGATAGTCGGCCTGCAGCGCCGGCGGCACCATCGCGAGCAGCTTCTCGTGCGCCGCCGTCTCGATGCCGTGGTACGCGGCGCGAATCTCGGGATTGAAGTACTTCACCGGCGCCGGCATGTCGCCCGTCAGCACCTCGCCCGCGTCGTGATAGAGCGCGAGCAGCGCCGCGCGGTCCGGACTCACCTGGCCGCCGAACTGCCGGTTCCGGATCACGGCGAGCAGGTGGGCGATCATGGCCACCCGCAGGCTGTGCTCCTGGATGTTCTCCGGATACGTGTTGTGCATCAGGCCCCAGCGCCGGATGAACTTCATGCGCGAGAGGTACGCGAACAGATGACTCATCGGTAGAATCCCCTTACCGTGCCCGCGCTTTCGGCCATCGTCTCGAGCCTCCATCTCCTCGCGCTCGCCGTCGGTCTGCCGGCCGTCGTGCTCCGCGGCCGCGCGCTGAAGAGCCCGCTGGACGACGCGGGAATCCGCCGTGTGCTCGCGGCGGATACCGCGTGGGGGATCGCCGCGGCGCTGTGGCTCCTCACCGGGCTGCTCCGCGCGTTCGCCGGCCTGGAGAAGGGTAGCGCGTTCTACCTGGGTTCGGCGCTCTTCTGGACGAAGATGAGCCTGTTCGTCATCGTCGTCTTGCTGGAGCTCCGTCCGATGCTGACGTTCATGCGGTGGCGTGGGGCCCTCGGCCGCGGCCGGCGGCCGGACACGTCAACCGCCCGCACGCTCTACGTGATCAACCACGTCGAGATGGCCATCGCGATCATCATCGTCTTCGTGGCGAGCTTCATGGCGCGCGGATTCTAGCGACATTTCGCGCGCGGGCTTTGCCCGCGCAATCCTCCCAGGGGGGAGGCAGCGACGAACCGGCCGTCAGGCCGGTGAGGAGCGCCGGAAGGGGGACAGAGCCCCCCTCCGGGGATAGATCCGCCGGCTCGCCATCCACTTCTGGGCGCCCTCCATGTAGAGGTAGAGCACCGGCGTGATGTAGAGCGTCAGGAGCTGCGAGACCACCAGGCCGCCGACGACCGCGAGCCCGAGCGTGCGGCGCGCGTCCGCGCCCGCGCCGATGCCGAGCGCGATCGGGAGCGTGCCGAACAGCGCCGCCATCGTCGTCATCATGATCGGCCGGAACCGCAGCAGGCAGCCCTGGTAGATCGCGTCGCGCGGCGTCGCGCCCGCGCGCTCGGCGTCGATCGCGAAGTCGATCATCATGATCGCGTTCTTCTTCACGATGCCCACGAGCATGATCAGGCCGACGAAGCCGTAGACGTTCAGCTCGAGCTTGAAGAGGAGCAGCGTCGCCAGCGCGCCGAGCCCCGCCGACGGCAGACCCGAGAGAATCGTGAGCGGGTGGATGAAGCTCTCGTAGAGCACGCCGAGGATCAGGTAGATCACCAGGATCGTCACGAGCAGCAGGATCCCCTGCCCGCGCAGCGAGTCCTGGAAGGCCTGGGCCGTGCCCTGGAACGTCGTCGACACCGTCGCGGGCACGCGGAGCTCACGCTGCACGCCCTCGACCTGCGCGACCGCCTCCGAGAGGGACACGCCCGGACGCGTGTTGAACGAGAGCGTCACCGCGGGGAGCTGGCCGAGGTGGTTCACGGTCAGCGGTCCGAGCCCCGGCGTGAGGCGCGCCACCGAGTTGAGCGGCACGAGCACGCCGCGGCTCGAGCGGATGTACAGCTGCTCGAGCGCGCTCGGGTCGCGCTGGAACCGCGGATCGACCTCGAGGATGACCCAGTACTGGTTGGCCGGCGTGAAGATCGTCGAGACCTGCTTCGAGCCGTAGGCGGCGCCGAGGGCGCTCTCGATCTGATCGACGGAGACCCCGTGCGCGGAGGCCTTGTCACGGTCGATGTCGACGGTGATCTGCGGGCTCGAGAGCTGAAGGTCGCTGTTCACGTCCTGCAGGCCGGGCAATCCGCGCAGCCTCTCGAAGAGGAGCGGCGCCCAGTGATAGAGCTCGTGGGTGTCCGGGCTCTGCAGCGTGTACTGGTACACGGCCTTCGTGAGCTGGCCGATGCGGATCGTCGGGAGGATCTGCGGATAGACGCGCATCCCCGTCACCGTCCCGAGCTTCGGGCGCAGATCCTGGATGATCTGCTCCGCGTGCGGACGCTCGGCGCGCGGCTTGAGCAGCGCGAACATGCGCCCGTTGTTGAGCACCGTGCTCGAGCCCGAGGCGCCGATGAACGACACGAGCTGCTGCACGTGCGGATGCTCGCGCACGATCCTGGCGGCGACCTGCTGCCGCTCGGCCATGGCCTCGAACGAGATGTCCTGCGAGGCCTCGGTGAACGCGAACATCGTCCCGTTGTCCTCGGTCGGGATGAAGCCCGTCCTGATCACCCGGAAGCACAGGACCGTGCCGATGAACGTCAACACGAGGATCGCGATCGTGAACCGGTGGTGGCGGAGCGACCACTGCAGCGTCCGGTCGTACACGCGCAGCATGCCGTCGAAGACGCGCTCGGACCACTGGTAGAGCCGGTTGTGCCCGCCGTGGGGCGGCCGCAGGAACCGGCTGCAGAGCATCGGCGTCAGCGTCAGCGACACGACGCCGGAGACCAGCACCGCCACCATGATGGTGACGGCGAACTCCCTCAGCAGCCGCCCGACGAGCCCGCCCATGAACAGGACGGGAATGAAGACGGCGGCGAGGGAGAGCGTCATCGACAGGATCGTGAACCCGATCTCGCGCGCGCCCCTCAGCGCGGCGGTCATGCGGTCCTCGCCGTTCTCCATGTGCCGGACGATGTTCTCCAGCACGACGACGGCGTCGTCGACCACGAAGCCCACGCAGAGTGTCAACGCCATCAGCGTGATGATGTTGACGGAATAGCCGAAGGTGAACATCAGGCCGAAGGTGCCGACGATGGAGAGCGGCACCGCGAGGCTCGGGATGATCGTGGCGGAGACGTTCCGGAGGAACAGGAAGATCACCATCACGACGAGCGCGATGGTCAGGCCGAGTGTCACCTGCACGTCGTGCACCGACTCGCGAATCGCCACGGAGCGGTCGAACACCACGTTCAGGTTGACGGCGGCGGGGAGCTGCTGCCGCAGGCTCGGGAGCAATTCCTTGATCGAGTCGACGATCTGGATGGTGTTCGTGCCGGGCTGCCGCTGCACGGCGAGGACGACCGCCCGCTCGTCGTTGAACCAGCCCGCGACCTTGTCGTTCTGAACGCCGTCGACCACGCGGCCGAGCTCGGCGAGCCGGACCGGCGAGCCGTTGCGGTACGCGACCACGAGCGGCCGGTAGGCGTCGGCGTCCATCAGCTGGCCGGTCGCCTGGACGTTCACGGCCTGGTGGGGACCGGACAGCGTGCCCGTCGGCTTGTTGACGTTCGCGCGGGTGATCGCCTGCTCGACCTCGTCGATGCCGATGCCGCGCGTCACCAGCGCGCGCGGATCCACCTGGACGCGCACCGCGTACTTCTGCGAGCCGAACACCGTCACCTGCGCCACGCCGCTGACGGTCGAGATGCGCTGCGCGAGGAACGTCTGCGCGTACTCGTCGACCGTGTAGAGCGGCAGCGTCGGTGACGACAGCGCCATGAAGAGGATCGGCTGATCGGCCGGATTCACCTTCTGGTAGATGGGCGGCGTCGGCATCCCGGGCGGCAGCAGCGGCGCGGTCTTCGCGATCGCCGCCTGCACGTCCTGACCGGCCGCGTCGATGTTCCGGGCGAACGCGAACGTGATCATGATCTGCGTCACGCCGAGCGCGCTCGTCGAGGTCATCGTGTCGATGCCGGCGATGGTGCTGAACTGGCGCTCGAGCGGCGTGGCGACGGCTGACGCCATCGTCTCGGGGCTCGCGCCGGGGACGTTGGCGATGACCTGGATGGTCGGATAGTCGACGTTCGGCAGGTCGTTCACCGGCAGCCGGCCGTAGGCCATGAGACCGAAGATGACGACCGCCGCCATGAGCAGCGTCGTCAGGACGGGACGACGGATGAACAGCTCGGGCTTCACGACGTCTTGGCTGTCTTGACGTCGACCTTGGCGCCGGGCACCAGCCGCAGATGGCCGTCGGTGACGACGCGCTCGCCGGGCTTCAGGCCGGTGCTCACGATGGTCTCCCGCTCGAGGCGGCGGCCCGGCTGGACCGGTCGCGCTTCGACCTTCGAGTCCCCGGTGACCACGAAGACGTACGGCCCCTTCTGCCCGGGCTGGATCGCCTGTGACGGCACGACGATGGCGGTCTCGGTGGCGAGCGTCAGCGTCACCTCGGTGAACTGACCCGGCCAGAGCGCGTTCGCCGCGTTGGCGAACTCGGCCTTGAGCTGGATCGTGCCCGTGGTGGTGTCGACGGTGTTGTTGATGAAGGTCAGCGTGCCTGCGGACGGCGGCTGGTTCGGCACGCGCGCCTCGACCTTCAGCGAGCCCGCGGCCTGGTAGCGCTTCACGTCCGCCAGGAACTGCTCGGCCAGCGCGAACGAGACGAAGATCGGGCTGACCTGCGCGATCACGACCATCGGGTTCTCGTCGTTCGCCTTCACGACGTTGCCGCGCTGGACGAGGAGGTTGCCGGTCCGTCCGTCGATCGGTGCCACGATACGCGTGTACGAGAGCTGCAGCTTCGCGTTGTCGACGGCCGCCTGCGCGGCGGTGGCGGCGGCGCGCGCGTTCTCCTCGGCGGCGCGCAGCGCCCGCACGCTCGCCTCCATCGCCGTGGCGTTGGTGCGGATCTGCTCGTACTGCTCGCGCGCGATCAGCTCCTTGTCGAGCAGCTCGCGATAGCGCCGCTCCTGCGCCTGCATCCACTCCTGGTTCGCGACGTCGCGCGCGAGATTGGCGCGCGCCTGCGACACTTCGGCCTGCCGCTGCCCGAGCGCGGCTTCCGCCTGGCGGAGCGCGGTCTCGAACGGGCGCGGGTCGATCGTGAAGAGCAGCTCGCCACGCTTGACGTCGCGGCCCTCGGTGAAGTGCGCCTCGCGGACCTCGCCGGCGACCTGCGACTTCACGGACACCGTCGTCGACGCCTGCACGGTGCCAACGGCGTTCACCTGGAGCGGGACGGTGCGCTGCACGACGTCGGCGACCATCACGGGAACGGCGGGCGGCGCCGGCGACTTCTTCTGCGCGGTGGCGCTGTCGGAGCAGGCGCTCGCCGACACCGCGAGCGCGATCAGCGCCACGCCTTGTTGCCAGCGGATCATGGACGGGACTCCTCGGAGGCGCGCAGGGCGGCGTCGACGAGGGACTCGACGCCGTCGACGATCCGGCGCCGCTCCGCCGGTGAGACCCGCGTGAGGATGGCTTCCATCGCCCGCGTCCGCGTGGCGTGCAGCTCCTGCGCGAGCGCGCGACCGTTCGCGGTCAGCTCGAGCGCGGTCACGCGGCGATCGCCGGGGACCGCTCCGCGCGCCATCAGCCCTTTCTGCTCGAGCCGATCGACGATGTGCGTGACCGCGGGCAGCGTGACGCCGAACGCCTTCGCGACGTCGCCCATGGGGCAGCCCGGGTGATCGTTGACGTGGAAGAGGACCTGCGACTGGGCGAACGTGAGGTCGAGCTCCGAGAGCCGCTGCCAGACCATCTGGCGGAACGTGGTGCTCCCGAGGGCGTTCAGCAGGTCGAGGAGCCGCTGCGCGTCCGCCGACAGGCCGGAAGCCCGTCGGGGACGCGCGGTCCGGCGGCGCGCGGTCAACATGGACCCAATAATCGACCGGCTTAACGGTTAAGTCAATTAAGCTTCCGGCTTCGCGCTCACGGTCACCGTCACTTCGGTCGCGTCCGCGACCGTGCGGTAGAGCGGTCACCGTCCGCGATACGTCTCCACCAGCGCTTCCGCCTCGCGCTGGCCGATGCCGTTCAGCTCGAACGACATCCGGACGCGCGCGAAGCGATTCGGCTGCGCGGCGGTCCGGGTGCCTTCGATCGTCACCGCCATGCCCGCGAGCTTCACGCCCGTCTCCTGGGCATGCATCTCGATCAGCGTGACGCCGCACGACGACACGGCCGCGAGGAAGGCCTCGCTGTTCGTCAGCGCGTCGGCTTGCGGGCGTGACGAGGAATCGAACGACACGCGCGCGTTGCGCGCGCTGTTGTTGGCGCGTCCGATCGTGCCGCTGCTGGACGACCGGACGGTTTCGACCTTGTCGTCGCTCATGGCGTCCTCCTTAGAGAACCATCCGGCGATAGCTTTCGGCGAAGGTGACGCCGACCGCCTTGCCGTCGCGCGTCGCCCATTCTCGCAGAAGAGGCTCGACCCACTCGCCCTTACCCACCTGGGAGACGTGCGCCCTGAGCGCGGCACACTTCGCCTCGAACGTGTCGGTGATGTCGACCCACGCGTCGGGCGGCACCGCGCCGTTGATGAGGACCTCCTTCACCTTGTGGGGCTCGAGCCCCTCGGTCAGCAGCTCGGTGAAGATTCCGCGGGTCTCGGACGACGGGAAGACCGCGTCGAGGGCTGCGCTTGCGACCGCGCGATGATCCGGATGGTTGAGGTATTCGTTGCCGTAGTAGCGCACCGGCGGATCGGAGCAGACGACCACGTCGGGGCGCTCGCGCCGGATGACGCGCGTGAGGTCGCGGCGCAGCCCGAGTGTCGGCTCGACGACGCCGTCCTGATACCCGAGCAGCGCGACGTCGTTGACGCCGAGGATCCGCGCCGCCTCGTGCAGCTCCTGCTCTCGCCGGGGAACGAGCCCGGTGCCGTCGGGCGGGTACTCATTGGTCCCGGCCCCACCGGTGGTCACGAGACAAAAGACGACCCTCCGCCCCTCTTTCGTCCACCGGGCGACGCTCCCGGCCACGGTGAACTCGATATCGTCGGGATGCGCCGCAATACACAGGATGGTCCTGAAGGTCTCGCTCATCTAATAGGGCTTCTTCGCGGACGGCATCTCTTCGGCAGTGTAGTCGCCGCCGCTGTCTCCCTCAATCACAGGACATAGGACGCGCGCGCTCGAACAGGAGATCCGCGCGCGGGCTTCGCCCGCGCGATCGAATCCTGGGGGGAGGCAGGGAGGAGCGCGCCGTCAGGCGTGCGACGACCGCCGGAAGGGGGGCAAAGCCCCCCTCCGGGTCAGCGCGGCGGCGGCGGAGGCATCCCCGCCGGCGGCGGCGGAATGTTCGGGGGCAGCGCGGCCGGCGGCGGAGGCGGCGGCGGCGGCGCCACCGCGGACTGCGACGTGTACGACGGATGCGATCCGCGCCGGACGGGAATCTGGTGGCCCTTTGCGTACATGCACTGCATGTACGCGGCGTCGTACCGGCTCTGCAGCGACGTGGCGGCCGCCTGGGCGGAGCTCGCGCCGACTGCGGTACCACCGAGCGCACCGACGCCGGCGCCGACCGCCGCGCCCGTCGCCGGACGACCGGCCGCGGCACCGATCGCCGCACCCGCGGCGGCGCCGAGCAGCGTGCCGATGGCCGCGCCGCCGACCGTGTTCCGCGTCGACACGTCGGACGGCGTCGCGCCCGTCTGCTGGGACGCGAAGCTGCGGCAGGTGTAGTCGTCGCTCTGGAACTGATCGAACGGCTTGCCCTGACCCGGGAGGACCATCACGCTCGGTCCGGTCGGGACCGTCGCGCACGCGGTGAACAGGAGCACCACGACGAGCGAGAGTGCGAGGACTTTGGTTTTCATGGCCGGGGCGGCACCTTCACCCACGCCTCGGGACAGCTCGAGACGCTCGGGTAGTACGCGTTGGCGCTCTGACAGAAGTACCAGTACGCGTCGACGTTCTGGCTCGCCGCGGGCGGCGGCGTCGGCTGCTGCACGTACACCGGGGGCTCCTGCACGACCACGGGCGGCGGCGAGTAGATCACCGTCGGGGGCGGCGAGTACACGACGTACGGCGCCGGGTAGTAATACGGCGCCGGGTAGTAATACGGATACGGGTAGAACGCCGGCCCGAAGCCGATGACCACCCGCGAGTGGAACGCGTGGCGATGGCGGTGGTGGTGACGGCGGCCATTCGCCTCGCTGTCGGGGACCAGGACCAGGCTGGCGGCGACCACGATGAGGCCGACCACGGCGATCTTCTTCATCGTTTCCGTCCCTCTCCTGATGAGTGACTTAGGGGTTGGACGGCCCGACCACCTGTTTAATTTACAACTAGGCATACCGGAGGCCCATGATCTCGGCGATCAAGGCCGGCTTCTCCTGCCCCTCCACCTCCACGGACACTTCCGTAGTCACCCGAACCCCGTTGCCCGGAATCTCATCGACCGCGGTGATCCGTTGCTTGAGCCGAATCCGGGCCCCCGCGGGCACCGGGCTCGTGAACCGGACCTTGTTCGAGCCGTAGTTGATGCCCCGGCTCCGCTTCGTGACCGTGACGAGGCTCGCCGCCATCCGCGGTACGAGGGAGAGCGTGAGATAGCCGTGGGCGATCGTCTTGCCGCCCGGCATCTCACGCTTCGCGCGCTCGACGTCCACGTGGATCCATTGATGATCGCCCGTCGCGTCCGCGAAGCGGTCGATCATCGCCTGATCCACGGTGAGCCACTCCGAGGGGCCCAGCTCCTTGCCGATGTGCTGCTTGAGGTCCTTCGGCTGTTCGACGGTGAGGGTAGTCATCGCCCCCCGATGGTACCGCAGACGCGCTATCCTTCGGCAATGGTGACGATCACTCCCCTGCTCCCTCACCTCGGCGCGCGCGTCGAGGGCGTCGACCTGAGCCGTCCCGTCGACGACGCGACGTTCCGCAGGATCGCCGACGCGTTCGAGGAGCACTCGGTGCTCGTCTTCCACGGCCAGCGGCTCACCGACGAGGAGCAGATGCGCTTCAGCGAGCGCTTCGGGCCGCTCGAAGCCACGATCAACTCGATCGGCCAGGAGCGGCGGCTCCATCCGAATCTGGTCGACCTCTCCAACGTCGACCCGGACCACGACGAGAAGCTCATGGGCTGGTCGGATCGGCGGATGCTCTATCAGTCGGGCAACCAGCTCTGGCACACCGACAGCTCGTTCAAGCCGGTCCCCGCGAAGGCGTCGCTGCTCTCCGGCCGCGAGGTCCCGCCGGTCGGCGGCGAAACCGAGTTCGTGAGCATGCGCCACGCGTACGCCACGCTGCCGGAGGGGACACGCCGGAACATCGACGGGCGCGTCACGGTGCACAGCATCCTCTACTCGCGGAGCACGATCGCGAAGGGACTCTTCGATCCCGAGCACGAGCGCGCGCTGCCGCCCGTCCGCCAGGCACTGGTGCGCGTGAACCCGGCCAACGGCCGGACGTCGTTCTACATCGGCTCACACGCCTGGTACATCGAGGGCCTGCCGTACGACGAGTCGCGCCGTTTGCTCGACGATCTGCTCGCGCACACGACGCGCTCCGAGCTCGTGCTGCAGCACCGCTGGACGCAGTGGGACCTGGTGATGTGGGACAACCGCTGCGTGCTGCACCGCGGCCGTCCGTGGGACGCGGCGAAGCATGCGCGGGTCATGCGGCGCACGACGCTCGCGGGCGACGGCCCGACGGCCGAGCCGCCGTTCGCCACGCGCACGGAGCTGTGGGACGGGATCGTCCCGGAAGGCGTCGGCGTCTAGACCGGTGTAACGGCGCTCGCGGAGGGCCGGGATTCACTCCCGGCCCGGAGCGCGGGGGGCTTGGGGGGCGCGTCTCGCGCCCCCCAAGTAATTGATCTAGACCTTCAGCGTCTCGTACATCCCGTGCACGTCCGCGCCGTGGAAGCGCGCGACGTGGTTCGTCGGCGGCAGCGGCTCCTCGTAGAAGAACGCGGGCAGCTCGTCGTCCTTCGCGGTGAACCCCGCCCGCTTGTTGAACTCCCACTCGAGCTTCAGCGCCTCGCGGCCGAGGGCCTCGAAGAACGCGGGCGTGAGGCGCGTGCCGTGCGCGGCGTTGATCGCGTCGGTGAGAAACTGCGTGTTCGGGTTCGTCACGCTCATGCCGAAGATGCAGAGGCCCAGCGAGTCGTTCGCGGCCACGCGCGCCTGGTGCGCGAGGCTCTGTTCCTTGATCGCCGCGAGGTCCATCTCGCGCGTCTTGAGCCGCGGGAGGTTGCCGGCCGTGTGGTCCGCGCCCTGGGCCGTCGACATCATCGTGATGCCGGTCGCCTCGATGACCCGCGGGTCGTACGCGCTGATCGCCTGCTTCTTGATGACCGGCACGCGCTTGACCTTGTAGTGCTCGCCCACGCGCGCGGTGCCCTGCGCCCAGCGCTTGCCGTTCTCGGTGCCCTTGCGAATCTCGGCGAGCACGTCGGTCATGAACGTGACGTCCCCGAACTGGCCCAGGCCCGCCTCCATCAACACGCCGATGGTCGCACCGAGCTCGATCGTGTCCACGCCGAGATCGTTCGCGATCATGTTCATCTGCGCGAGGTCGTCGGGGTCGCTGAGCCCGCAGTTGGTGCCGAGGAGGCCGAGCGTCTCGTACTCGACCGGCGAGACGACTTCCTTGCCGGCCGCGTCCACGTAGACGTTGCTGCACTGGATCACGCAGCCCGGCATGCACGCGTGCGTCATCTCGCCGCCGCGCCCGTTGTTGAGCGGGACGATGTACTCGCCGCCCATCTTGAACTTCTCGCCCTTCGTCACGTCGGCCTGCTGGCCCGCGCTGAAGTTCTTCACGGGGAGCCCGCCGAGCGTGTTCTGGAGGTCCGCCATGCCCATGGTGCCGATCTTCTGGTAGAAGTTCTGCACCATCGAGTCGGCGAGCAGCATCTTCGAGTAGTCCTTGATCGCCGCGTTGACCTTCTTCGGCTCGTGGAAGCTGGGGATCTTGTCGAGGTCGACGACGATCGCCTTCACCTTCTTCGCGCCCATCACCGCGCCGACGCCGCCTCTGGCCGAGAGCCGGGCCGGCCGGCCGTCCTTGTCGCTGAACGCCACGCCGCCGAGGAGGCCCTGGTACTCACCGACCGGACCGCACAGCGCGATCGTGACCTTCTTGCCGTACTTCTTGTGCAGCATGTCCTGCGCTTCGAAGTTGCCCTTGCCGAGGTAGGGCGCGGCGTCGTCGAAATCGATGCCGCCTTCCTTCGTGAAGTGGAGGACGACCCAGGACTTCGACGCGCCGTGGAGGGTGAAGCCGGCGATCTTCTGCTGGCCGAGCCCGTAGCTGAAGCTGCCGCCGCCGTTCGCTTCCTTGATGCCGCCGGTCAGCGGGCTCTTGCAGCCGACGCTCGTCCGGTTGGCGTTCGAGAAGCTCGTCCCCGCGAAGGGTCCGGCGGAGAAGATCAGCGGGTTCTGCGGCGAGAGCGGATCGACCGTCGCCGCGCCCAGCGCGAGCAGCTCCTTGGCGATCCAGTAGCGGCCGGCCTTGACGACCGCCTCGCCCTCGAGCTCGCGCTTCGTGATCGTCCGGTCGTCGAGCTTGATGTCCAGATAAGTGCGCATCCTTGATGGTCCTCCAGCGCCAGATCCTACACCGAAGGCCGCGGAGCGCGTATGATTGCGCCCACCATTCCGTAGCGGGGGTCCCATGGGCAAAAAGGTCCTGTTCGTCGGCGCGGGTGCGATCGGCAGCTACATCGGCAGCTTCCTCTCGCGGGCGGGCCACGACGTCACGCTCATCGATCCGTGGGCGGAGAACGTGGACACGATCAACCAGAAGGGCATCACGGTCACCGGCCCCCACGATCCCTTCGAGGCGCGCCCGAAGGCCGTCCATCTGAACGACGCGCAGCGGCTGCCGCGCGACTTCGAGATCGCGTTCGTGGCGATGAAGGTCTACGACACCGCGTGGGCAACGGCGCTCGCGATTCGTCACCTGCGCCCTGAAGGCTACGTCGTCGCGTCGGAGAACTGCTGGCCCGATCCGATCGTCGCGTCGATCGCCGGCCCACAGCGCTCGATCGGCCTCGTGATGTCGAAGATCGGCGTCGCGCTGTGGACACCGGGCAAGGTCGAACGCGGGATGGAGAAGGGCGGCAACAAGGGGCACGACGTCTTCCGCGCCGGCGAGCACGACCTCAAGATCAGCAAGCGCGCCGAGGAGCTCGCCGAGATGCTGAGAGTCGTCGATGGCGCATACGCCACCGACAACCTGTGGGGCGAGCGGTGGTCGAAGCTCTGCGCGAACTCGATGGGCAACCCGGTACAAGGCATGTCGGGGCTCGGCTCGAACGACATCATGTCCAGCGAGGTCGGCCGGACGATCACCATTCACATCGCCGCCGAAGCGGCGCGCGTCGGCCTGGCGCAGGGCTTCAAGATTCCGAAGTTCAACGGCGCAGAGGTCGACAAGTGGGCCGGATCCGACAAGCGCGAGGTCTGGGACGAGCTCGACCGGATGCTCACGCCGGCGTCCGCCGGCGGGCGCAACTGGCGCGCATCGATGGCGCAGGACGTTGCCAAGGGCCGGCCGACGGAGATCGACTACATGAACGGCCACGTCGTCGCGCAGGGCAAGGCGAGGGGCGTGCCGACGCCGATCAACACCGCGGTGGTCGAGATGGTGCGGGAGATCGACAGCGGCGCGCGCAAGCAGGCCGCGGAAAACATCGGCATCGTCCTCAAGCGCGCGGGGGTGTAACGGCGATGGCGTACTCACGTATTTCCGCCGACTGTCATATCGATCTCCCCATGCTGCCGCCCGATATGTTCGTCTCGAACGCGTCGGCGGCACTCAAGGACCGGATGCCGTACGTCACCGACGGGCCCGACGGCCCGTACTGGACGTGCAAGAACGGCGGCTCGTTCGGTCTGTTGAATGGCGTTGGCCCCGCCGGTCAGAAGCTCGTCCCCGGCCAGAACTATCGCGTCGACAAGATGGCGGCGACCGGCCTCTACGAAGATGGCGCGAAGGGCCGGCGTCATCCGACGAATCCCGAGCTCCGCAAGAAGGACATGGAGCTCGACGGCGTCGACGCCGAGGTGATCTTCGGCATCCTCGGCGCGGCGACTCGGCTGAACGATCCGGTGGCGGCGAACGAGATGTTCCGCATCTACAACGACTGGCTCGTGGACTTCTGCCGGCACGACAATGACCGCTTCATCGGGCTGGCGTGTCTCCCCTACGGCGACATCGATGGCGCCGTGCAGGAGATCAAGCGCGTCGCGAAGCTCGGCCTGCGTGGCGTCGAGCTCTCGTGCTCGTGGGACATGGAGCCCATGTGGCATCCCGTCTGGGAGCCGCTCTGGAAGACGATCCACGAGGTGAACCTGCCCCTGCACTTCCACACCTTCCCCGCGGTGCCGCCGAGCCAGCTCGACACGGCGACGGGCCCGTCACGCCGCGCGGCGTTCTTCACCGTGGTCTCCGGATTCCAGATGAACCTCGTCAACATCCTCGCCGCCGTGATCGGTGCCGCCGTGCTGGAGCGGTACCCGAATCTCCGCATCTCGTTCGGCGAGAGCGGGTGCGGATGGATTCCGTACGCGCTCGACCGGATGGATTTCGAGTGGGAGGACCGCTTCCGCGACCTCGGCCTCACGATGAAGCCGAGCGACTACTGGCGGCGCCAGTGCAAGGCCACGTTCCAGCTGGACCCGATCGGCGCGAAGGTCGTCGACGACATGGGCGTCGAGACGCTGATGTGGGGCTCGGACTACCCGCACGCGGACGGCGTCTGGCCGGAGTCGTCGAAGTACATCGAGGAGCAGTTCGGCCACCTGCCGAAGGACTACGTCCGGAAGATCACGTGCGAGAACGCGGGGAAGTTCTACGGCCTGATCTAACCCGGAGGAGGGCTTCGCCCCCCTTCCGACGGTCGTCGCACGCCTGACGGCGCGCTCCTCCCTGCCTCCCCCGAGGATTGCGCCGGCAAAGCCGGCGGTCGACGCCGACAATCTACGACGCTAAAGCGCAGCGATCATGAAGTATCTCCTTCCCGCTGCGCGCGCCGGCGCTCGTGGACGGCATCGAATGGGCTTGAGAAACGCATGCGCTTAGGTCGCGGTGTCTTTCTGAGAAGCGCGGCGACGTTGTCATTGTTCTCAGATGAGAACAGGAACCGCTCGGCCCGCAGCATCATGTCTTTTGTCGCGTTCCGTACGACTGTGCCTTGGACGGTCTTGCTTGGAACGACAACGCGGGTGAACCCACCACTGAACATTGGGGGAGTCTTCGGATTAGCGCATCACCGGATGGTCGGAAGTGACGAATGGGTCGTCTTCAGCGGCGCGCAAAAGGAAAAGACGCTTCGAGTGAAAGGTTCACACGAGATCGTCGGCACGCCCGAGGGACAGAAGCATCGCGTACTGCTCATCCGCGATCATGTCGTACTCGCCATCGAGAATGAAGTCGCGGATTTCATCGGCGTCCGACTCAGCTGCAACGACTCCGTCCGCCTTCAACTGGGCGAAGCGGTAGCGCCACGCATCGGCGTCCATCGCGCGGCCGATGGCGTTGATCCGGCCGATATGGGCAATCATCTCTTGCGCTGTTCGTCGCTGCGCTGGCGGTCGGACCGCCTGAAAGCGGGTGCCCGCCTCGTCCGTTGACTCCCGAGCGTAGATCGCGGTGACCCTCATCGTCACTTCCATGTCCGGCGCAGGTGTTCTGAATGTCGAGCGCCGGCTTTGCCGGCGCAATCCGTCCTGGGGGGAGGCACGGAGAAGCACGCCGCAGGCGTGCGACGACGGTCGGAAGGGGGGCGAAGCCCCCCGCCGAGTCAAACGTTGAAGTGCGCGCCGATCCCCAGGGAGTCGATCTTTTCGCGGTAGAACTGGCCGTTCGGGGAGTGGCCGCGGAAGTACCCCAGCAGGATCTGGAGGCTGCGCGACGCCAGCCAGCCCTCGAACTCGATGCCCGCGCGCAGCGAGAAGTCGACGTGCCAGTTGTTCTCCTCGCGGTTCTGCACGTCGACCGCGGCGATCGGGCGGAACGACGGCATGCGCCACGGGCTCCGGAACTCGACGCCCCACTGCGCGAAGCCGGGCTTGAGGTCTTCGGGCTCCTGGTGGAAGAGATATCCGCCGCCGCCGTACACGCGGAGCACGTCGCCGAGGAACTCGTACGACAGCCGCAGGTCGATCGCCTCGTAGCTCAGGTTGATCCGGTCCTTGACCCGGTTGCGGAGGATGAACTCGTCGCCGAGATGGCTGCTCTGGTGGAAGAGGCGTGCGATCGCCGAGCGCTTGTCGTAGCGGTAGCCGAAGAAGACCGCCGCTAAATGGTCGGCGTTGACGAGGTCCTTTGACGCGGCGTCGAGGTCGAACACCGCGAAGACGCCGGCCTGGAGGCCGGTCTCCCACCATCCCCGCCCGAGCCGCTCGCGATAGAGCGTGAACGTCTCACCGAAGCTGACCGTGCCGACGCTCTCGAGCTGCGGATCGCCGAGGTAGTAGTGGTAGGCGGCGCCGAAGTGCGGCCAGCGCGGGTCGGCGACCAGCGGCTTGAAGAGATGGCCACCCGGCAGGATGCCGATCGACAGGTCCTTGATGACCTGCGCCTGCTTCTCGCCGCGCTCCTGTGCGCGCGTGCCGACCGCGACCGGTTTCGAGGGTGGCGCCCCCTCGCGCAACTCGACACGTAGCACGCCGGGGATTCGCGCGAGCGCCTCGGTGACGCGCGCGCGATCCGCGCCGCCGAGATCCGCGACGTCGAGCGAGACCACACCGCGCTCGACACGCAACGATGTGGTCCGCGCCCGGAACTCGCGCTCCAGAATCGCTGCCGCGTCTCCCGCGAGATACGCGTCATTCGGACCGTTGGCCGCGCGGGCTACCGGGGGCGCCGCGAGCGACGCCGCGACTGCGAGGGCCACGAGCGCGATGAGCAGACGGCTCGGTGCGACTCGCATCGGCGCCCCTTTTCTGTCGCGGGCCTCAGCGATTCGGGCCGCGGCCCATCGGGTACGGCTGCCAGCGGATGAGGCTCGTCCGCGGCAGCACGCCCGGATTGACGGCGGAGCGCGGCCACTTGCCCTGCAGCACGGTCGCGATCTCGCGACCGAGCCGCCGCCGCGTCTCCGGCGCCATGCGCGCGGTCGCCGACGCGATGTGCGGCGTCACGATCACGTTATCCATTTTGAGCAGCGCGTTGCCCGTATCGACCGGCTCCTGCTCGAAGACGTCCAGCGCGGCGCCGGCGATCCAGCCCTCCCGCAAGGCCTTGACCAGCGCCGCTTCGTCCACCGTCGGGCCGCGCCCGTTGTTGATGAAGATCGCCGTGCGCTTCATCGCCTGGAACTGCTGCACGCTCATCATGTGGTGCGTCTCGCTGTTGAGCGGGCCGTGCATCGACACGAAGTCGGACCGGCGCAGCAGGTCGAGCAGGCTCGTGACCGGCTCCACGTCCGCCGCCGTCATCTCGAGCTCCGCGACGTACGGGTCGTAGGCGATCACGTGGAGGCCGAACGCGTGGCAGCGCCGCGCGACGGCCTTGGCGACGTTGCCGAACGAGATCAGGCCGATCGTCTGGCCGAAGAGCCGCGGGATCTCGTTGAAGTGCGGACGCCCCTCCCGCCACCGGCCGTCCACCGTGAGCTGGTGCATCAGGCGCAGGCGCCGGTGCGCGGCGAGGAACATCGCCATCGTGTGATCGGCGACCTCGTCGATGAACACGTCGGGCACGTTGGTGACCACGATGCCGGCCTCGGTGGCCGCGTCCACGTCGACCGTGTCCGCGCCCACGCTGCCGAGACCGATCACCTTGCACTTGCGCAGGCTCTTGATGATCGTGGCGGTGATCCGGCGGTTGCGCGCGATGAGCGCGTCCGCGTCCTGTGCCGCGGCGATGAACTCCTCCTCCGTCTTCGCCGGGACCTCGATGATCTCGGCGCCGATCGGGTCGAGCGCCTCGCGCTCGATGGCGTAGGCGCCGTCGGCGAGGTCGTAGGTGTTGGTGCCGGGCGCGGGCTTCTGGATGACGACCTTGAATGTGCTCACGGGGGTCTCCTTATGATCCGTTTGCGACGACCGATCGCACGAACCGGCGCAGGCCCTGCGGGTCGAACGGTTTTTCGAGCCGGGGGTTCGGCACCTCGTCGAGGAATGCTTGCGCGCGCGCCGTGAAGGCGCCGCCGGTCAGAAAGCCCATCCGCGCGGCGTGCGAGGACTCGCGGCGGCTCAGCTCGTCGTGCAGGTCCATCCCCGTCATCGCCGGCATCATCAGATCGCACAATATCAGGTCGAAGTGCTCGCGCCCGTCCAGGAGCTGCAGCCCGGCGAGCGCGTTGGCGACCGCGACGACGTCGTGCTCGGCCGCGAGCGACTCGCGGACGGCGTCGCCGGTCCCCGGGTCGTCGTCGATCACGAGGATGCGCGCGCGGCGTGCGGCCGTCGGCGCGGGTGGGGCCGAGGCGGGCAGCACCTCCGGTTCGAGCGGCGCGGCGCTGCCGGGCAGAGCCACGCGAAACGAGCTGCCCCGCCCCGGCGCGCTTTCCACCGTGAGCTCGCCGCCGAGCGCGGCGACGATGCCGTGACAGATCGAGAGCCCGAGCCCCGTCCCCTGCCCGACCGGCTTCGTGGTGAAGAACGGATCGAAGAGTCGCGCGACGAGCTCCGGCGGGATGCCGACGCCGGTGTCGCGGACCTCGATGATCGCCCGGCCGCCGTCGTCCGTCCGCGTGGCCACGCAGATCTCGTTGCGCTCGACCGCCCCCTCGGGAATCGCGTGCGCGGCGTTGACCAGGAGGTTGACGAACACCTGCGCCAGGCGCGCCTCGCTCGCGAGCACGGCGGGCACGGGACCGCGCTCGGTCGTGAGCCGCGCGCGGTGATTGATCTCGCTGGACGTGAGGTTGATCGCCGACTCGAGCACGCGCCAGACGTCGAGCGGGGCCGCCGCCTCCTCGTCCGGGCGGGAGAACATCTTCAGGTCGCGCACGATCGCGCGCACGCGCTCGACACCCTCGCGCGCCTGCTCGACCAGGCGGTCGACGGCCGGCGCCATCCGCGCGCCGGCGGTCAGGACGTCCGCTTCTTCCGCGATGCGGGCGCGCGCGTACACGATCAGCGTCTGCGCGTTGTTGAAGTCGTGCCGGATGTCGTCCGGAAGCCCGGGGACCAGCCGCTTCATGACCTGGTCCGACGACGCGCGGGCGCGCGCCGCCAGATCCCGGATAGCCGCGACGTGCATGCCGGCGTCCGTGCCCTGCGAGAGTGCGGGCAGCCGCTCGGCGATCAGCGCGAGGTTCGTCACGACGTACGTGAGGGGCGTATTCACCTCGTGCGCCACGCCGGCGGCCAGCGTCCCGAGCGAGGCCATGCGCTCGGCCTGGCGGAGCGCGCGCTCGGCCTCGCGCTGCTCGGCGATGGTGCGGTCCACGCGGTCGACGAGCGCGACGAGCCGCGTGCGGGCATGGGAGCACGCCGCCGCGCTGAGCCCGAGGACGAACACGCTGGAGATCATGCCGCCGACGCTCACGTCCGCGAGGTGCTGGAGGAGGACCTCGAACGCGGCGCCGAACGCGGCGGTGAACCAGATGTACCAGTTCTCGAGTGACAGCGCCGCGAGGATGAGGAAGAAGACCATCGGCATGTCGACCAGCGCGATGGCGAGTGTCGTGTACGGGGCCACGCGCGGCAGGCGTCGCGTCGCCCAGAAGGCAGCCGCGGCGATGAGCCAGTAGACGGTGAAGAGCCCGAGGTTGCCCATCCACGCGGGCAGACGGAGCAGCCCGCCGAGCACGAGGAACAGCGCGAAGAACGCCGGTCGAGCGCCGCCTGGGGACGCGGCTCCGTTTCCGCCGTCATCGCGAAGGCATCATATCGCCTCCGCGACGACGGCGACGACGACGCGGGTTACTTCCGCTTCTCGGCGTTCTCCATGACGAGGCGCAGCTCGGCCGCGGCCGCCCGCCACATCGGCCCGCCCGGCGCGTTGTACGCCTCGGCGACCTTGGCGCGCATGTCGTTCATCGCGGCATCCTGCTTGGCCTTGTCGTCCTTCGGCGCGAGATCGACGGTCTGGGCGCGGATGAGCGCGGCCTTGGCCGTCGCGGCGTGCGCGCGCTCGACCCACCGGCCCAGCTCGTTCCAGTCCTTGTCGAAGAAGACCGCGACCGGGATCGACTGGTAGCCGTTGTTGAGGAGTGCGTCGCGAAGGTCGGCCTCCTTGTCGCGGAGGAAGCACCGGAGCTCGGCGCCCGGGATCGCCTCGACCACGTGAGCGACCAGCGGCGAGTTGCGATGGACGTCGCCGCACCAGTTCTCCACGGTCATGATGGCGTACTTGACGCTCTTCACGCCGCCGAAGAACTTCCGCTCGTCCTCGGTGAGCTGGGACTTCTGGTAGTTCTCCTCGGTCCGGGCGCGCGTGTCGCCCATCTGGGCCATATAGTCCTTCCAGCTCATACCGGTGGTGAAACGGGATGCGTCCATTGGGATCTTCGCTTGGGCCATGGGCTCTTCTCCTCCGTGGGGTGTACGCCGACCCCCCTGTTGTAATGGTAGTGTGGCGGGCATGCAAGCGACCCCCCGGACCGCCGACCAGCTCCGAAAACTGACCAGCGCCATCCTCCAGGCGGGCGGCAGCGCCGCCGCCGAGGCCGATCTCGTCGCCGACCATCTCGTCCAGGCGAACCTCGCCGGGCACGACAGCCACGGGGTCGGGATGGTCCCCTCGTACATCCGCCAGCTCAAGGCCGGTCTCGTCATTCCGAACACGCGCGCGAAGGTCGTGAAGGACGACGGCGCCGTGCTGATGTTCGACGGCGGGCGCGGCTACGGCCGGTGCGTCGCGGGCGAAGCGATGGAGGCCGCGATCGCGCGGTGCCGTCAGACAGGAGTGGTGGCGGTGACGCTCGCGAACGCCGCGCACATCGGCCGGGTCGGCGCGTACGGCGAGATGGCGTCCGCGGCCGGGCTCGTGTCGCTGCACTTCGTCAACGTCACGGACCACCGCGCGCTCGTCGCGCCGTTCCGCGGCACCGACGCGCGCTTCGTCACGAATCCGGTCTGCATCGCGATCCCGGGAACGGATCGGCAGCCGCCGCTGCTGCTCGACATGGCGACGAGCGCGATCGCGATGGGCAAGGTCCGCGTCGCGAAGAACGAAGGCCACCTCGTGCCCGAAGGGATCCTGATCGACGAGAACGGCAAGCCCACGCGCGACCCCAACGTGATGTACCGGGAGCCGAGCGGCGCGCTGCAGACGTTCGGCGGTCACAAGGGGTACGCGCTCGCGGTGGTGACCGAGCTCCTCGCCGGTGCGCTGTCGGGCGGGCCGACGATCCAGCCCGGCAACGTGCGCAAGGGCGGCACCATCAACAACATGTTCGCCGTGGCTCTCGACCCCGCGCGCCTCGCGGGTGTCGACTGGCTGCGCCGCGAGATCGACGGCTTCGTCGACTACCTCAAGGGCTCGCCGCCGGCCGATCCTTCCGCGCCGGTCCTCGTCCCGGGTGACCCGGAGCGCCGCGCGCGGCAGGAGCGCGGACGGTCGGGCATCGAGGTCGACGCGACGACGTGGGAGGAGATCCTTCAGGCGGCCGAGGCCGTCGGCATCAGCCGCGAGAAGGCTACGGCACTGGCGTCCTGACCAGGCGCACGACCTCGCCCGGCTGAGGCATCCGCTTCGCCGATTTTTTCGAGAACACGACCCGCCCGTCGACGAGCACGTCGAGCTGACCCGGGCCGCCCATGCGGATCTTCGGCGCCACGCCCAGCTCGCGCGTGATCTCCTTGCTGAGGCCGCCGGCCTCGCCGCGGATGTCCAGTCAGAAGAAGCAGCGCTTGATCTCGATGTTCATGGGCGCCATTCTACCATAATCATATCGGAATTATGGATTGATGTCTAACCTACGGCCAAACGTGCTGAAAAGTCCGATCGGGGTCCTGGACGAACATCCGGAGTGGTCGCGGCGGCTCATCGCCGAGCTCGAGACACGGCGGTTGCCCTACGAGAAGATCGACCACTCGAACCACGCCTTCGACCCGCATGACCGCGACCCACACTACGCGGTCCTGGTGAATCGCACGAGCCCCTCGTCGCACACGCGCGGCCACGGGAGCGTGCTGTTCTACGCGGAGGCCGTCCTCGCGCATTACGAAGCGCTCGGCGTGCCCGTGATCAACGGCGTCGGCGCCTATCGATTCGAGAGGTCCAAGGCGCTGCAGCTCGGGCTCTTCGAGCGCCTGGGCGTGCGGTATCCGCGCGCGATCGACGTGAACCACCCGGAACAGATCCTGAAGGTGCTCGACCGCATCGCGTTCCCGCTGGTCGTGAAGCCGAACGTCGGGGGCTCGGGCGCGGGCATCGTGCGCTTCGACTCCCCTGACGCGCTTCGCGCCGGCCTCGACACGCTGAGCTTCGGGCCGGACGGTACCGCCCTGGTCCAGGAATACGTCGAGGCGAAGGACGGCGCGATCGTCCGCGTGGAGGTCCTCGACGGGCGAGCGCTCTACGCGATCCGGATCGTTCGCGAGGCCGCGGCCGGCTTCAATCTGTGCCCGGCGGATATCTGCCAGGTGCCGTCGCCGGCTCCCGGTGACACGCTGGCGGCCTGCCCGGTGGACGCGAAGCCCGGGCTGAGCGTCACGCGGTTCGACGCCCCGCGCGAAGCCGTGGACACGGCGATCAAGCTCACGCGCGAAGCCGGCATCGACGTCGGCGGGGTGGAGTACCTGGTGGGCGCGCGCGACGGTCTCACCTACTTCTACGACGTCAACGCGACGTCGAACTTCGTCGCCGACGCGCCGCGCGTGCTCGGCTTCGATCCCTTCCCCGCCTTCGTCGACTCCATCGTGGCGCGCGCCTCCTACCAGCCGTAATAGTGAGAGGGGTACCGGGAGTACCGCCCGTGATGGTGATGACGGGAGCGGGGCCCGTAGTACCCGCGGCGATACACCGGGACGCCGACACCCACACCGACGCTGACGCTCGGCTCGGGCACGGTGGCGTAAGGATTACGGATTTACAATCGGGGCTCGTGAGCGACCTCTGCTTCCTGACCGCGACCGAGCTGGCCCGCCGGATCCGCGCGCGCGAGCTGTCCATCACCGACGTCGTGCGGGCACACCTCGAGCAGATCGAGCGTGTGAATCCGAACGTGAACGCCATCGTCACGTTGACCGCGGAGCGCGCGCTCGACGACGCGCGCGAGAAGGATGCCGCGCTCGCGCGCGGCACCGCGACGCCGGGTCCGCTGTTCGGCCTGCCGATCGTGCACAAGGACCTCTTCCCCACCCGCGGCATCCGGACGACGTATGGCTCCCCGGTCTATCGCGACCACGTGCCCGACGAGGACGCGCTGGTCGTGGAGCGGACGCGCACGGCGGGCGCGATCACGCTCGGCAAGAGCAACACGCCGGAGTTCGGCGCGGGGTCGCAGACGTTCAACCCGGTCTTCGGCCGGACCCTGAATCCCTACGACCCGACGAAGACGTGCGGCGGCTCGAGCGGTGGGGCCGCCGTGGCGCTCGCGTGCGGGATGGTGCCGATCGCCGACGGCAGCGACCTCGGCGGCTCGCTCCGCAATCCGGCGAGCTTCTGCAACATCGTCGGCTTCCGCCCCTCGCTCGGCCGCGTTCCGGTATGGCCCAGCGAGACCGCGTGGCTCTCGCTCGGCGCGCACGGTCCCATGGCGCGAACGGTCCAGGACGTCGCGCTGCTGCTGAGCGCGATGGCAGGCCCGGATCGTCGCGCGCCGCTCTCGATCGCCGAGTCTGGCGAACGGTTCCGCGCGCCGCTCGATCGTGACTTCCGCGGCGCCCGGATCGCGTGGAGCCCCGCCCTCGGCGGATTGCCGATCGACCGCCGCATCAGCGCCGTCATCGGGGCGCGGCGGACGACGTTCGCCGACCTCGGCTGCGTCGTCGAGGACGGCCAGCCCGACTTCAGCGACGCGCGCGAGATCTTCCAGACGTGGCGCGCATGGAACTTCATGCTGAAGTACGCCCCGCTGCTCGAGACCCACCGCGACCAGCTCAAGGACACGGTGATCTGGAACATCGAGCAAGGCCTGAAGCTGACCGCGGGCGACGTCGCCGCGGCGGAGGCGAAGCGCACCGCGCTCTACCACCGCGTCCGCGTGTTCATGGAACGTCACGAGTTCCTCGTGCTTCCCGTCACCCAGGTGCCGCCGTTCGACGTGACCCAGCCCTACGTCACCGAGATCAACGGCGTCCGCCTGCCGACGTACATCGACTGGATGCGCGCGTGCTCCGACATCACGGTCACCGGCCATCCCGCGATCTCGGTCCCGTGCGGATTCACCGATGACGGCCTGCCGGTCGGCATCCAGATCGTCGGACGTCACCAGGACGACTGGGGGGTGCTGCAGCTCGCGCACGCGTTCGAGCAGGCGACGCAGGTCTGGCGGCGCCACCCACCGGATGCGATCATGGCCCGGTCATGATCGAGGCCTTTCCGCTGATCGAGATGTCCGGGCCGCCGCGCGAGCGCGGGCGGCAATACGGCCGTCAGGCCTCCGCGCGGATCGCGCTCGGCGTCGAGCACTATGCGACGCAGCTCGCGAAGATGTCGTGCGACTGGCCCACCATCCGCGGTCTCGTGCAGGACTGCCTGCCGCGCATCGAGGCGTTCGAGCCCGCGTACGTCGAGGAGATGCGCGGTATCGCCGAGGGCGCCGGCCTCGACTTCGAGGCGATCGTGCTGCTCAACGCGCGGACGGAGATCTTGAAATTGGGCAGCGGCGCGGGCGGGCGCTTGAGCGCCCGGGCGCCCGCGCCTTCAGATGACGCATGCACCGGCGTGGTCGCGTTGCCCGAGGCCACGCCGTCGCGCCGCCTCATCCACGCGCAGAACTGGGACTGGAAGGTCGAGTGCGCCGAGACGGCGGTCGTCCTCTCGATCCGCCGCGACGACGGGCCTGATCTCCTCACCTTCACCGAGGCCGGAGGGCTCGCGCGCTCGGGCCTGAACGCCGCCGGCATCGCGATCGATTTCGAGTGCGCGCCCGACGAGACCTTTCAGGTCCATCCCGAGCGCGGCCTGCTCGTGCACGCCAACCACTGGGTCAGCCCGGTCGCGCTGGCGACGCTGAAGGACACGGGCATCGCGAACACGCCGTGCACGCTCTATCGCGATCTTCGCGTCCGTAGTCTGCTCGCGCCGCAGATCGGCTCGATCACGCGCGAGGCCGTGAAGACCGCGCTGTTCGACGACTTCGCCGCGCCGTGGTCGGTGTGCCGTCCTCCGCGCGCGGCCGTCAACGGGACGATGACCGCGACCGTCGCGATGATCGTCAGGGAGCCGGCGCTCGGCGTCATGGAGGTCGCGCCGCTCCCGGCGCTCGATCGTCACTTCACCACGTACCATCTCCCCGCCGGCCGTCCCGCGACCGTCGCCGCCGGCTGAGCAGGCAATGAGGGGGTTGGGGTCCTCTGTTGCGGGGCCCCATCTTCAAGGAGGCTCGACATGGCGGCAGCCGGCAAGATCGCGGTGGTCACGGGCGCGGGGACGGGCATCGGCAAGGCCTCGGCGCTGGCGCTGATGAAGCACGGCTGGTCGGTCGTGCTGTCGGGGCGGCGCAAGGAGCTGCTGGAGGAGGTCGCGCGCGAGGGGCAGGCCACGGGCCAGAAGGCGCTGGTCGTTCCGACCGACGTCGCCGATGCGGCGTCGATCCGCAACCTCTTCGCGCAGACGAAGGAGACGTTCGGGCGTCTCGATCTCCTGTTCAACAACGCGGGCATCGGCGCCCCGGCCGTCCCGATGGAGGACCTCCCCTTCGAGAAGTGGAAGGCGGTCGTGGACACGAACCTCACCGGATCGTTCCTCTGCACGCAGGAGGCGATCCGGATCATGAAGGCGCAGACGCCGCAGGGCGGACGGATCATCAACAACGGCTCGATCTCCGCCCATGCGCCGCGCCCGAACTCCGTCGCGTACACGTCGACCAAGCACGCGATGACCGGCCTGACGAAGTCGACCTCGCTCGACGGCCGCAAGTACAACATCGCCTGCGGCCAGATCGACGTGGGCAACGCGGAGACGCCGCTCGCCGCGCGCATGAGGGACGGCGTGCCGCAGGCCCACGGCGAGGTGCGGCCCGAGCCGCTGATGGACGTCCAGCACGTGGCGGACGCGGTCGTCTACATGGCGAACATGCCGCTCGACGCCAACGTGCTGTTCCTCACCGTGATGGCGACCAAGATGCCGTTCGTCGGCCGCGGCTGATGCCGTCTCGGCACGCAGCGACTGTATCCGTTTCGCGGCATTGACGATGTGGCCTAACGCCCTCTACGGTGAGCGCATGACACAGACGCCGCTGACCATGCGCCGCTGGGCGCGTTTCGAATACGAGAAGCTGGTCGACACCGGGTTCTTCGACCGGGATCGCGTCGAGCTGATCGGTGGGCAGCTCATCGTCTCTGAGCCGCAAGGCACCTACCACGTGACCGCGGTCTGCCTCGTCGGGGACGCATTACGCGCTGTGCTGCCGCCGGGATGGCTGCTGCGGGAAGAGAAGCCCATCTCGCTCGACGACGAGTCGACCCCCGAACCGGACATGGTGGTTGTCCCCGGCACTCCCGAGGACTATCTCAACGCCCACCCGAGCGTGCCACCGCTCGTCATCGAGATCGCGGACTCGAGCCTCGGATTCGACCGTCAGATCAAGGGCAGCCTCTATGCGCGGGGCGGTGTCCAGGACTACTGGATCGTCAACGTCACCGACCGCGTCCTCGAGGTCTATCGCGAGCCGCAGGCGGATCCGTCCGCGATCTGGGGTTGGAGCTACCGCTCGGTGCGCACGCTGCGTCCCGCCGAGACCGCGACGCCGCTCGCACTTCCCGCGGTCACGGTCCGCGTGGCTGCGCTGCTGCCGCGCGGCGGCGCCTGAGGCCGCGCGCCGGCGCGCCTAGTTCTTGACGCGCAGGTCCTCGTAGCTCGGGAACGGCGAGTTGTGGATCCAGGTGATCGTGTGCTCGGTCACCCGGGGACCCACGCCCATCAGCGCGCGGAAATCCATGATCGGCGCGTACATCACGCGGTCGATCGTGAGCTGCTGGATCCTGAAGAGGAGCGCCTCGCGCTTCTTGACGCTCGTACACGAGGCCGTCCGCGCTCTCCGTCCACGACTCCGCGAGGCTCGGCGCCATCTTGTGGCCGGGGAGCGGCCGGACGAGCGCGTCGTGGATCGCGTAGAGCAGGCCGAACGGCGTGATCTGCGGCGGCGCCGTCGACGGGTCGAACCACGTGGGCGCGATCGTCACGTGCCACGCCATGACGGCTTCGCCCGCGGGCGCCTGCGCGGCGACGGGCCCGGAAGCGGCGAGGACGACGACGAGGATCGCGAAGAAGCGGAGGATCGCGCGAGTCATCAGCTCTTCCGGAGCTTCGGGTCCCACGCGTCGCGGAGCGTGTCGCCGAAGAGGTTGAACGCGAGCACGGCCAGGCTGATCGCGAGGCCGGGGAAGATCGCGAGCCACGGCGCCTGTTCCATGAACGCGCGCCCCGTGCTGCTGAGCATGAGCCCCCACGACGGGGTCGGAGGCTGGGTGCCGACGCCGAGGAAGCTCAGCGTGGCCTCGATGAGGATGGCGTTGCCGAGCCAGATCGAGGCGATGACGAGGATCGGCGCCGTCACGTTCGGCAGGATGTGGCTCAGCAGGATGCGCGGCTGGCGGCAGCCGATCGCCTCGGCCGCTTCGACGTAGCGGTTCTGCTTCGCCGAGAGCACGGCGCCGCGCACGATCCGCGAGTTGCCGGGAATGATGACGACCGCGATCGCGAGCATCGCGTTGGTCGTGCTGGGCTTGAGGATGGCGACGATCGCCAGCGCCAGCACGAGGCCCGGAATGGCCTGGATCGCATCCATGACGCGCTGGAGGAGGATGTCGAGGCGGCCTTCCCAGTAGCCGCACGCGAGGCCGATGATCATGCCCGCCGCGGTCCCGATCCCGACCGCGAGCAGCCCGACCCACAGCGAGATGCGGCTGCCGTAGATCACGCGGCTCAGCACGTCCCGGCCGATGTCGTCGGTGCCGAACGGATGCGCCGCGCTCGGTCGCGAGAGGCGGATCGTGGGATCGGCGTCGAGCGGATCGTAGGGCGCGAGGACGTCCGCGAAGATCGCCGTGAGCACGAGCACCGCGATGAGCGTCGCCGAGGCCGCGCCGAGCGGCTTGCGCCGGATGGTGCGCCACAGCGCACGCCCCCTGCTGATCTCGACGCCGCTGTCGACCGCGGGCGTTTCATCTGAAGGCGCGGGCGCCCGGGCGCTCAAGCGCCCGCCCGCGCCGCTGCGGCGCTCCGCGATCGTGCTCATCGATACCGGATGCGCGGGTCGAGCCACGCGTACGTGAGGTCGACGATGAGGTTGAGCGTCACCAGCGTGGCCGCCACGAGCATGACGTTCGTCTGCACGATCGGATAGTCGCGGTAGAGGATCGCCTCGACCGTGAGCCGCCCCATGCCCGGCAGCGCGAAGATGGTCTCGACGACGAAGGTGCCCGCGAGCAGCACGCCGAGCTGACCGCCCACGATCGTCACCACGGGGATCAGCGCGTTCTTGAGCGCGTGCTTGTAGACGACGATCCGGCCGGCGAGCCCCTTCGCCCACGCGGTGCGCACGTAGTCCTCACGGAGCACTTCGAGGACGGTCGACCGTGTCATCCGCATGGTCGCCGACGACAGCCGGAAGCCGAGCACGGCCGCGGGCAGCAGGAACTGCTGCAGGTTCCGCAGCGGGTCGTCCCACAGGCTCGCGTAGCCGATCGGCGGAATCCACTGGAACCAGATCGCGGCGAACGTGATCACGAGCGTCCCGAGCCAGAAATCGGGGATCGACAACCCCGACACCGCTACGACGCGGCCGGCGTAGTCCTCGGGCTTGTCCTGGCGGGTCGCGGAGAGCACGCCGATGGGGACCGCGATCAGCAGGCCGAGGACCAGCGCGATCGCGGCGAGCTCGAGCGTCACGGGGATCGCCTTCTTCAGCGCGACCGGGATCGGCTCGTTGGTGAAGATCGAGTGGCCGGGGTTGAACGTCACCATCTGCCACAGCCACAGGAGGTACTGCTCGTGGTACGGCCGGTCGAGCCCGAGGTCCGCGCGGAGCTTCGCGAGCTCCTTCGCGTTGATGTTGCCGGACTCGCCCATCAGCGCGATCAGCGCGTCGCCCGGCATCACGCGCATGAGCCCGAAGACGATCAGCGACGACATGAGCAGGACAGGGATCGCCAGCAACAGGCGCCGGATCACATATTTGTACACGCCGATCCCCGTCCTGCCCTACATATCCGCTACTTGTCGAGCCAGATCCTGGCGATCGTCGGTGCTCCGTAGCCGTCGGTTCGCCGGAGAGCGCGGGAGGCGCCGTTCCGGACGTGCGGCTGCGTGATCAGGAAGCCGTTGTCGTACGGCATCCACATCCGCAACACCTGGTCGTACTCGCGGTCGACGATGCGCTTGGCGATCGCGCGCTGCCCCGCGGGGTCCGGCGTCTGGCGCAGCCGCGTGACCAGCTCGTCGATCTGCGGATCGTTCACGCGGAAGAAGTTCTTCGTCGACTTCGAGTGCATGTAATGGTAGGTCCGCTCGTCGAGCCCGATGGCGTGGCCCGACTGGAACCCCCACGACAGCCCGTCCCACTTCCCCTCGACGTAGCGGCCGTAATACGTCGTGTAGTCGAGCTTCGTGATCTTGACGTCGATGTTGAGGTTCCTCTTGAGGTCCTGCTGGACGAGCTGCACCTGCGAGGTCATCTGCGGGAAGTACTCGTAATAGAACAGCGTGGTCTCGAAGCCCTTGCCGTGCCCCGCCTCGGCGAGCAGCTTCTTCGCCTCGGCCGGCTTGTATTCCCAGTACGGCCCGAGGTCCTTGGCCGTCGGCGCCTTGTCCTGGACGTAGATCCACGGGACGCCCCAGCCGAGCATGCCGTGGTTCTCGTACACCGTGGCCACCTGCTTCGGCCGGTCGATCGCCATCGAGATCGCGCGCCGCACGCGCACGTCGTTGAACGGCGGGCGGTCCTGCGCCAGCGCGAGGCCGAAGGGCGCCAGCGTGTTGTGGTACGCCTGCACCACGGCGTTCGGGTTCGTCTTCCTCACGACGTCGGCCTCGGATGGGCTCGCGACCCACAGGATGTCGCTCTGGCCCGTGCGGAACGCGGCGAGCCGCGTCGCCGCGTCAGGCGTCGAGAGGATCGTGTACTGGTCGGCGTACGGCCGGCCGCTGTCGTAGTAATCGGGGTTGCGCTGCAGGACGATGCGGACCTTGCGCGTGTGCTCCTTGAGGATGAACGGCCCGGTCCCGATCGCGCGCTTCTTCAGATCGCCGTCCTCTTCGAGCACCTCGCGCGGGAAGACGACCGCCACCGGCTCGGCCATGTTCTGCGGGAACAGCGTGTTGGGCGACTTCAGGTGGACCCGGAGCGTGTGCTTGTCCGGCGTCTCCATGCCCTCGATTTCCTGGAACGTGAACGCCTGCACGCCTTCCTTCGCATAGGCCTCGTAGCAGTACTTGATGTCGGCGGCCGTCAGCTCGCGCCCGTTGAGCGGCGGCAGGTTCTGCCACTTCACGCCCTTGCGGATCTTGAACGTCCACACGCGATGGTCGGCGCTGCCCTGCCACGACTCCGCGAGGTCGCCCTTCAGCGTCATGTCCGTCGGGCTGCCCGCCTCGTCGGAGAAGGCGTAGCGGATCAGGCGGTTGTAGACGAGCCCGGCGAACTGGTAGAGGCCGACCGATTGCGTGTGGCGCGGATCGATCACCGGAGGGTCCCACGCCGAGGCGCGCGCGATCACGCCGCCTCGCTTCGGAGGCTTCGTGCTCGTCGGAATCCAGTCGGGATAGGCCGGCGTCTGCGCGTGCGCACGCGCACCGCTGAGCGCGATTGTCAGACCGGCTGCGCTGGTGCCCAGGAACTTCCTGCGGGACATGCGGGACGCCATCAGGGGAGTCCTCCTAACAGGGGCCACGGGTGCGGAAGTAGACGCACTATACTCGCGGTCGGAGGGTGACGCCATGGCCGAGTTGATCGTGAAGCGCCTCGACGAGACCGAGATCGTGAAGTTCGGACCGAACGCGGTCTATCAGCCGATCATCGGCGACGACGAGGGCTCGACACCGGTCCGGACCGGTATCCAGACGTCGGAGCCCGGGTACGCCGCGCCGATGCACTCGCATCCCTACATGGAGATCCTCCACATCCTCGACGGGGTGGCCGAGGCGTGGATCGAGGGACGCGAGGCCGAGAAGGTCACCCTGCGCCGCGGGGACACGATCGCCATCCCTCCGGACACGCCACACACCTTCCGTGTCGTGGGAAACGAAGTGCTCCGGCTGCTCGGAACGCACGCCTCTCCGAAGCGGATCGTGAGCTATCGCGACGGAGGCAAGACCGACGCGCGCGGCTACCGGTTCGGGTAGGTCCGCGCGGCGGCTGCGCCGCCGCGTGAGGAGCGTCGGAAGGGGGGCGAAGCGGCGAAGCCCCCCTCCGAGGATTAGCGGCCGCGGAGCTTCGGGTCCAGCGTGTCGCGCAGCGAGTCGCCGAACAGGTTGAAGCCGAACACGCCGAGGCTGATCGCGATCCCCGGGAAGATCGGGATCCACGGCGCCTTCTCGGAGTACGACAGCGCCGAGCCGGAGAGCATGAGGCCCCACGACGGCGTCGGCTCGGCCGCGCCGAGCCCGAGGTAACTGAGCGCCGCCTCGGCGAGGATCGCGCCGCCGAGCTGCGCGGTGAGCAGGATGATGTACGGCGCCACCACGTTCGGCACGATGTGCCGCAGCACGACCGGCGGACGCGACGCCCCGAGCGCGTTGCACGCCTCGATGTAGACGTTCTCCTTCACCGAGAGCGCGGTCGCCCGCACCACCCGCGCCGCGCGCGGGATGATCGGGATGGAGATCGCGATGATCACGTTCTGGACCGCGGGCCCCAGGATCGACGCGATGGCGAGCGCCAGGATGAGCTGCGGGAACGCGAGAAGAATATCCATGAGACGCTCGAGGAAGAGGTCCACCTTCCCGCCGAGATACGCGCTCATCACGCCGAGCAGCCCGCCGATCGTGCAGCCGGCGAAGGAGGCCGTGGAACCCGACGAACAGCGCGATGCGCGCGCCGTACATGATGCGGCGCATCAGGTCGCGCCCGAACTCGTCGGTGCCGAACCAGTGCTCGCCGCTCGGGCGCGCGAACTGCTGCCCGTAGTCCGTGCGGTAGGCGTCGTACGGCGCGAGCAGCTCGGCCGACCCGGCCACGACCAGCATCGCGAGGATGATGAAGCCGCCCGCCGCGCCGAGCGGCTTGGTGCGGACGAACTTGCCGACGACCTCGACGAGGGTGAGCTTCGGCGCGAGCGCCGCGGTCGCTTCGGTGTGGGTCAGCTCGATGTTCGTGGCCATCGTCAGCGGTACCGGATCCGCGGGTCGAACCACGCGTAGGTCAGGTCGACCAGCAGGTTGACGATCACGAAGCTGGACGCGGTGAGGAAGATCAGCGCCTGCACCACGGGATAGTCCCGGTGCGAGACGGCGTCGATCATGAACCGCCCGATCCCGTTCAGCGTGAACACGGTCTCGGTGACGACGAGCCCGCCGATCAGGAAGGCGAACTCGGTGCCGATCAGCGTGATGACCGGCAGCATCGAGTTCTTCAGGGCGTGACGGATGACGACGGCGCGCTCTGCCAGCCCTTTCGCCCACGCGGTACGGATGTAGTCCTCGCGCAGGACCTCGAGCACCGTCGAGCGCGTCATGCGGGTCGTCACCGCGGAGAACCGGTAGCCCACGGTGACGATCGGCCAGATCATCATCGAGGGGTTGGCCCACGGATCGACCCACGGCGGGGTGAACTCGAGCGGCGGGCCCCAGCCGAAGAAGATGACGAGCGTCAGGATCGTGAGGATGCCGACCCAGAAGCCCGGGATGGCCAGGCCGCCGATGCTGAACACGCGGACGGCGTAGTCGACCCAGGTGTCCTGGCGGACGGCGGCGAGCATGCCGAGCGGGATGGCGATGATCACCGAGACCATCGTCGCGAAGACCGCGAGCTCGAGGGAGAGGGGCAGGCGGATCATGATCTCCTGGATCACCGGCTGCCCGGTCCACAGCGAGTTGCCGAAGTCGAGCTGCTGCGCACGCCGTCCGGCGGAAAGACGATCTTGTTCGTAGCTCGCCTTGACGTCCGCGGACGTCAGCGGCGAGCCGTCGTGGAAGCGGATGCCCGGACGGATCTTTGAACGTGTACGTCAGCCCGTCGGGCGAGATCTTCCATTCGGTCGCGACGTCGCCGATGACGTTCGGGGTAGTTGTACGGATCGATCTGCAGGAGCGTGCTGTAGAGCGGCGACGTTGGGCTGGAGGGTGGCGAACGTCTGCTCCTGGTGCGGATCGAGGCCGGGCGCGTCAGCGCCGATGGCGATCAGAAGGACGCCGCCCCGGCGCGGAGTCTCCGTCGTCTGGGCCGTCGCGGGGACGGCCAGGCCGAGGCTGGCGAGGAGCGCAGCGATGGTCAGAACGGTGGCGATCGTAGGGCGGCGCCGCATCTTCGTGGCCATCTGACACCTCCCGCGACAGGGCACGCTTCGAGCGGGACGATCGGGCCGGCCGATGTAGCCGCGAAAGCTACCAACGGCGGACTGGCCTGTCAACGTGCGAGCGTTGTAGATACAGGTAGCAGCAGCCGGAGCGCGGACTTCACGTCCGCCCGTAGGCGGGGGTTTGGGGGGTGCGTCGCGCACCCCCCAGGTCACTCATCGAGCCAGACGTCCTGCAGCTTCTGGTTCGTGTAGTGGCTCGGCGGCGCGACGTAGTTCTTCACCTTGGACAGATGCACCACACGGCGCGTCCACCAGAGCCCGGGCGCGTAGTACGCCTGATCGAGCACGCGCCGCTGCATCTCGTGCACGAGCTTCTTGCGCTCCGCGGGGTCGATGGAGCGCGCCTGGCGCGCGAAGAGGTCGTGAGCACCGGATCGGAGAAGCGGCCGTAGTTCGACGAGGCGCCGGTCGTGTAGCGATTGAGGAACTGGTCGGGATCGTCGGCGTACTCGACGGTGGCCTGGACACCGACCTCGAAGTTGCCCGTGTCACGCAGCGCCGTGTACCAGGCGGCCGTCTCGACCGGCCGGTTCTCGGCTTCCACGCCGATCTTCCGCCACTCCTGGATCACGTAGACCGCCCAGTCCTGGTACGGGAGCCGGACGTTGCGGTTGGTGAGCACGGTCTTGAAGCCGTTCGGGTAGCCGGCCTCGGCGAGCAGCTTCCTGGCCTCGGCGCGGTTCTTCTCGGCGTCGCGTCCGAACCCGGGGAACTTCTCGAGCTCCGCCTGCGGCAGCGCCCACTCGGTGCCGGGACGCATCAGCGCCCCGACGTCGCGCAGACCGCTGAGCGGGAGGAGCACCCTGGAGGCGGTGTAGCGATCGATGCCGAGCGTGAGGGCCTTGCGCACGCGGATGTCGTTGAACGGCTTGTGGGTGTTCTGCATCGCGATGCCGAACTGCCCGACCATCGGCGTTTCCTGCACCGCCACCTTGTCGCCGAGCTGCTTCTTCATCGCGTCGACCTCGGCCTGCGGCAGGTCGCGGAACTCGATGTACGCCCGCCCGGAGCGGATCGCCGCGGCGCGCACCGACGTCTCCGTGCTGATGAAGAACTTGTACCCGTTCAGGTACGGCCGGTCCTTGACGAAGTAGTCGCCGTTCCGCTCGCCTTCGAACGTGGCCCCGCGGGTGTAGTTCTTGAACTTGAACGGCCCGCTCCCGACCACGTTCTTCATGAAGTAGTTCGGGTCCTTGTCGAGGTGCTTCTTCGGATAGATCACGTTCCACGGCGACGCGAGGTTGTCGAGCAGCGAGGCCGAAGGGAACTTCAGCTTGAACACGACGGTGGTCGCGTCCGGCGCCTCGATGCTCGCCACGGCCGTGTAGTGGCTCTTGCGGATGCTGCGCGTGCCGTCCGGCGGGAACACGATCTTGTCGTAGGACGCCTTGATGTCGGCGGCCGTCAGCGGCGAGCCGTCGTGGAACTTCACGCCTTGCCGGATCTTGAACGTGTACGTCTTGCCGTCCGGCGAGATCTTCCAGTCGGTCGCGAGGTCGCCGGTGACTTTCGGATAGTTGTAGGGGTCGATCTGCAGCAGCAGGCTGTAGAGCGGCGCCATGAGCTGGATGCAGGCGAACGTCTGCTCCTGGTGACAGTCGAGGCTCGGCGGATCGGCGCCGATCACCGCCAGCAGCACCCCCCCTTGCGCGGCGTCTCGGCCGCGCGGGGGCCGTCGGGCGCCGGAAGGACGAGGGCGGCGAGCAGGCCGAGGACGACGACCACGACCACGCGACTGCGGGACGAAAGGATCATGGAACCCTCACTGCTTCAGAAAGTGTTCGGCTATTTCAGCCGCATGTCCTCGTAGGACGGGAACGGGCTCATCCAGACGTCGGTGATCGTGTGCTTCGCCACCCGGTTGCCGACGCCCATGAGCGCGCGGAGGTCCATCACCGGCGCGAACATCACCCGGTCGATCGTGAGCTGCTGGATCTTCAGGAGCTGTACCTCGCGCTTCTTCACGTCGCGCTCGCGCGCCTGCTGCTGGAAGAGATCGTCGATGTCGGGGTAGCCGCCGTACGCGTACGTCCCCTTCGACTGGATGAACTCCTGCACGCGGCTGGCCGCGTTGCCGGAGTTGCCGACGGCCGTCAGGAAGACCCCGCGGATCTTCTTCTCGCGCCACTGCGCGTAGAAGGCCGCGCGCTCCACGGGCCGGATCTTCAGGCGGATGCCGACCGCGGCGAGGTAGTTCACCGACGCTTCCGCTACCGTCGAAAAGCCGGGGATCGGCACGAACTCGCCGGCGTCGAGGCCGTTCGGGTACCCGGCGTCCGTGAGGAGCTGCTTCGCCTTCTGCGGGTCGTACGCCGGCGGCTCGGCCTGCAGCGCAAAGTCCATCACGCGCGGCACGATCACACCCGCCGGCGGACAGAAGCCGAGGCACGCCGCCTCGTTGATGCGCTGGCGGTTCAGCGCGTGGTTCACGGCCAGGCGCAGGCGCTTGTCGTGCCAGGGAGATTTCGGATCCCACTGCTCGGCGAACTCGATCCAGAAGATCGACGCGTGCTTCGACGACACGAGCTGCAGGCGCGGGTCCTTCTTGACCTCCTCGCCCTGCGGGCCGTCGAACGCCACGCCGATGTCCGCCTCGTCCTTCTTCAGCATGGCCAGCCGGGTGTCCTGGTCGGGCACGCTCTTGATCACGAGCGTCTTGATGCTCGGGGCGGTCCGCCAGTAGCCGGGGTTGGCCTCGAGCACGACTTCGATGCCGGGCTTGTGGCTGACGAACTTGAAGGGGCCGGCGCCGATCGGATGCTTGCGGAAGCCTTCGTCACCGACCTGCGTGACGTACTTCTTCGGGACCACGATGCCGGCCGCCGTGGCGGTGGTGCCGTAGAACGTCAGGAAATCCGGCCACGGCTCCTTCAGCTGGAAGCGGACCGTCTGCGCGTCCGCCACTTCGACGTCGCGGACTCGCGCGCGGAACTCGCTGGCCCCCGCGCCCTTGTAGCGCTCGAAGCTGAACTTGACGTCTTCCGCGGTGACCGGCTCGCCGTTGTGGAATTTGAGGCTGCGGCGCAGCTTGAACTCGTACGTCTTGCCGTCCGGGCTTTCCTTCCACGACTCCGCGAGGCTCGGTCCCATCTTCTGCCCCGGATACGGCCGGACGAGCGCGTCGTGGATGGCGTAGAGCACGCCGAACGGCGTGATCTGAGGCGGCGCGGTCGACGGATCGAACCAGGTCGGCGCGATCGTCACGTGGAAGGCGACCGTGACCTGGCCCGCCGGCTGCTGGGCGGCGGCCGGCACGACGCCGGCAAGGATCAGCGCGATGGCGATCAGCGGCACGACGATCGGTCGTGACATGTCTCAACCCTCCGTGTGGACGGTCTTGGCCGCGCATCGTATCACCTCGGCGGGTATACTCCGGCCCACTCGTGTTCCGGTTTGTCCTCTCGGATGCACGTAGCCCACCGCCGGGAACCAGCGCAGGTGCACGCTGAAGATCCAGATCAGCACGATGCCCTTCCAGAAGCTCGGCATCGAGTAGAGGAAGATCGAGCTGCCCATCGAGCCCCAGTCCCACGCGCTGTCCTTGCGCATGGCGGCGACGATGCCGGACGGGAACGCGATGATCACGCCGACGAGCAGGCTCGCCACCACGAGCGAGAGCGTGGGGAGGAACGCGTCCCACACCAGCTTCGAGACGCGCTCGTGATTCAGGTAGGAGTCGCCGAAGTCGCCGCGCAGGATCGCCCCGAGCCAGATCACGTACTGGTGGACGACCGAGCGGTCGAAGCCGAGCTGGGCGCGCAGGCGCTGGTACGCCTCCTGCGTGAAGTCGTCGCCCAGCATCATCAGCACCGGGTCGCCGGGGATCATGCGCATGAGGGCGAAGATGATCACCGACACCGTGAAGAGCACGGCGATCGTCTGCCCGACGCGGTGGGAGGACTCCTGGAACGGCCTGTGGAAGCTCGTCCTCCCCGCCATCACGCTCGGAACGTTCTTCTCCGGGCTCGTCGCGCGGATCATCCGCTCGAGCCTGCTCGAGGTGCTCGACAAGGACTACATCAAGGCGGCGCGGGCGCGCGGCGTGTGGCCGGCCGCGCTGGTCTACCGGCACGCGTTCGCGAACGCGCTGATTCCCGTCGCGACCGTGATCGGCCTGCAGTTCGGCGCGCGGCCTGCCGTGTCGAACCCCTCGGTGAACCAGCCGTAGACGTCGGCGAGCGTCTCTCGCGCTTCGCTCCGCCTGCCCTGTCGCGCCAGCAGCTGCGCGAGGCTCGCCGCCGCCCGGAGCTCCCAGGACTTCGTGCGCTGTCCGCGCGCGACGTCGATGGCGTGACGGAGCGCTGCCTCCGCGGCGGGCGCGGCACCGGGATCCTGGGCGAGGAGCAGCTCGCCCTTGAGCCGATGCAGCTCCGGATCCCAGAGCCGCGTCCCCGTGGCCTCGGTGTTCTCGAGCGTGGTGAGGACGGTCTCGAGAGCCCCGGTGACGTCGCCGGAGCGGTGCTGCGCCGTCGCCAGGAGCGACATGGTGTGCGGGACGTAGAGCTCGTTCCCCGTCGCGCGGTACGCGCCGATCGCCTCCCGGAACCGCGCGACGGGGCGATCGCCCCCGTCCTGGACATGCACCCAGCCATCCAGAATCGACGCGAAGGCTCGCCATTGCTGAAAGCCGTGCCGGCCCGCGAGCGCGCTCAGCGATCCGGCGAGGTCCCGCGTCGCCTCGACGTCACCGCGGAGCTGGTAGACGACGCCGGCGAACGGCAGCGCGTTGGCGATCGAGCCGGTATGCGCGAGCTCGGTGGCGAGCGCGAGGCCCTGGTCGTCGTGTCGCCTCCGGATCGCCCGCATAGAGCGTGCTGGGCGACATCGAGTGGTGCGCCTCGAGCCGCAGGGTGCGATCCCCGAGCCGTTCCGCCACCTCGAGCAGCTCTTCCGACACTCGCCGCGCCTCTGTGAAACGCCCGCGTCCGGCCGTGTGCAGCCAGAGTCCCCAGAGCGCTTGAAACAGCTCGATCGGCTCGCCCAAATGTTCACTCAGCGTCCGTGCGCGGGAATAGGTCCGCTCCACTTCCGCCACGCCGAAGCCTCGAGTCGCCTGAAGCGCCGGCCCGAGGGCCAGCAGCAGTTTGAGCTCGTGGCGGACCTGCTCGGGCCCTGCGCCCAGCTTTGCGGTGAGCTCGAGCCCCCGCGTGAAGTACGCGATCGCCTCGTCGTTGGTCGAGCGCCGGAACGCCTTGGCCCCGGCGTCGTAGAGGTAGGCGACCGCCCGGTCCCCGAGCTCGCCGCGCACGGCGTGATGGGCGAGCTGCTCGACGTGCTCGTTCAGGCGGTCGGCGTGCAGCCGCTCGATCGCGGCGACGATGCGCGCGTGCACGGCGCGCCGCCGCTCGCCGAGGAGCGTGCCGTAGGCGACCTCGTGCGTGAGCGCGTGCTTGAACGTGTGCTCGAGCTCGGGGAAGAGATTCGTCTCGTACACGAACTCGGCCGACTGCAGCTCCGTGAGGTGCCGCCGGAGCTGCCCCTCCGGAATGTCGGCGATCGCGTGGAGCAATCCGAACGGCACGTCGGTGCCGATCACCGACGCCGCCTGGAGCACCGCTTTCTCCTCCGACGACAGCCGATCGATGCGGGCCGCGAGCAGCGCCTGCACCGTCGCCGGCACCTGGATCGCGCTCAGCGGCCGCTGCAGCCGGTAGGCGCCGCGCTCACCGACGAGCGTCTTCGTCTCGACGAGCGTTCGCACACTCCCCTCGAGGAAGAACGGCGTCCCCTCCGTGCGCTGGACGAGGACCGCTTTCAGGGCCTGCACGCTCGGATCGTGACCGAGCAGCGCGTCGAGCAGCTCGTGCGCGGTGGCCGCGGGCAACGGGTCGATGCGGAGCTGGCGGTAATACGTCTTCGAGCCCCACGGGTGCTGATTCTCCGGGCGATAGTTGACGAGCAGCAGCGCGCGCGCCGCCGGCAGGCTCTCGACCAGCGCTTCGACGAGCGCCTGGGTCTCCGCGTCGATCCAGTGGAGGTCTTCGAACACGACGACCACCGGTTGCACCTGGCTCTCGCGCAGGAGCAGCCGCTTCACGCCGTCGAGCGTCTGCTGGCGTCGCTCGCGCGGGTCGAGGCGGTCCCACTGCGCGCTGTCCGCGGGAGCGTCGAGGAGCCACAGGAGCGCCGGAAGGAAGGGCTCCAGCGTGCGGTCGAGCGACAGGAGGCGGCCCGTCACCTTCTCGCGGATGATCCTCGCGTCGTCCCGCGCCTCGATGCGGAAGTAGCTCTTGAGGAGCTCGATCACCGGCAGGTACGCGGCGGCCTCACGAGCCAGTCCTGCACGCGATGCGAGTGCGTGAACTCGTAGTACAGGCGCGACTTGCCCACGCCCGGCTCGCCGAGCACCGCCATGGCCTGGCCGCGCCCGGCCTTCGCGTGGTCGAGCGCCTGGGCGAGCTGCTCGATCTCCGCCGTGCGGCCGACGAACTTCGTCAGCCCGCGCGTCGCGGCCGCGGCGAACCCCGAGCGCACGGTCGAGGCGCCGAGCATCTCGTAGACGTCGATCGGCTCCGCCAGCCCCTTCACCGGTGTCGGGCCGATCGCGCGAATGTCGATGTAGCCCTCGGCCAGCGCCAGCGTGTCGGCGGTGAGGAGGGTCGAGCCCGCGTTGGCGAGCTGCTCCATGCGCGCGGCGAGGTGCGTCGTCTGCCCGACGGCCGTGTAGTCCATGCGGAGATCCGAGCCGATCGCGCGCGCGACGACTTCACCCGAATTGAGCCCGACGCGGATGCGGATCGGAACACCTTCCGCCCGCCGCACGCTGTCGCCGTACCGCTTGACCGATTCCTGCATCCTCAGCGCGGCATAGCAGGCGCGCACCGCGTGATCCTCGTGGGCGATCGGCGCGCCGAACAGCGCCATGATCCCGTCGCCCATCACCTGGTTGACGGTCCCTTCGTACCGGTGGACCGCCTCCATCATGTGCTCGAGGACGGGATCCAGGAGCCTGCGCGCCTCCTCGGGATCGCGATCGGCGAGCAGCTCCATCGAGCCCTTGAGGTCGGCGAAGAGGACCGTGACCTGCTTGCGCTCGCCTTCGAGCGCGCCCTTCGAGATCAGGATCCGCTCCGCGAGGTGCTTCGGCGTATACGCATCGGGCGAGGTGAAGCGCTCGCGCCGCACGCCCGGCGCCGCCACGGCCGCGCCGCACTGACTGCAGACCTTCGCGCCGGCGGGCAGGTCGGTGCCGCACGACCCGCACCGCAGCGCGAGCGGCGCGCCGCACTCGAGACAGAACCTGGCGCCGGCGGGATTCTCGTGGCGGCACTGCGGACACGGCATCAAGGCTTCCTGGCGTCGAAGACGAAGGCGCGCAGGGTGGAGCGCAGGCCAGCCCCGTCGCCGAGCTCCGCGGCGAGGTTCCGCTCCAGCGCCGCCCTCACCGCCGGGAGCGCGTCGGCGCGACGCTCGACGATCGCCGCGGCGATCGGATTGCCGTCGATGAGCCCGCGCGCCGCGTCGGCCGCCGACGGGCTCGTGCCCGCCCGCGCGACCGCGATGGGATCCACGTCCTCGAAGCCGGCGGCGCGCAGCCAGCCGCTCACCCTCGCCGTGTCCGAGAGACTGAACGGGGTGAGGTAGAACTCCGGAGGGTTCTCGGGAAAGAAGCTCACCGCCGTCTCGTGCGTGATCCGCACGAAGGCGTTCGTCGACAGCGTGTCCCACACGTTGATGGCTGACGACCGCGTCGAACGAGGCGTCCCCGAACGGCAGCGCCGTGGCGTCCGCCTGGCGCCACTCGACCTCCCCGATGGCCCGCTTCGTCCGCGCGTGCGCGAGCATCGGCTCGTTGAGGTCGGTCGCGACGAGCGTCCCCCGCCCTGCGAGGCGCCGTGCGAGACGCTCCGTCACGATGCCGGTGCCGCACGCCGTCTCGAGCACGCGCATCCCGGGCTTCACGACGAGCCGCGCCGCGAGATCCTCCGCGAACCCGTGAAAAAGCACCGACCCGAGGTACCGGTCGTAGTTCTCGGGCACCGAGCCGACGAACGCCGCGTCCTGATCCGCCATGGCTCGTGAGTGTAGAATGCGCGCCGGAGGTTCGCCATGCGTTATGAGTTCGTCGAAGGCTGGGAGCAGCTGCCGAAAGGGTACGAGCACCGTGACGTCGCCGGGGTCGCGTGCGATCTGGAGGACCGCGTCTTCCTGATCTGCCGCGGCGACCACCCGATCCTCATGTACGACGACCGGGGCACGTTCCTCGGCTCGTGGGGCGAGGGCGACTTCACCCTGCGCACGCACGGCATCACCATCGGACCCGACAACTCCGTCTGGGCCACCGACGACGGCAACCACACCATCCGCAAGTTCTCGCCGAGCGGCAAGCTGCTCCTGACGCTCGGCACGATGAACACGCCGTCGGACACTGGCTACGACGGCAAGGACACGCGCACGGTCTCGCGTCCCGGCGGACCGTTCAACCGCCCGACGAACATCGCCGTCAGCCCGAAGGGCGACCTCTACGTGTCGGACGGGTACGGCAACTGCCGCGTGCACCAGTTCTCGCCGGGCGGAGCGCTGAAGCGCTCGTGGGGCACGCCGGGCCAGGGACCGGGCGAGTTCTTCCTGCCGCACGGGATCGCCGTGCACAGCGACGGACGCGTGTTCGTGTGCGACCGCGAGAACGATCGCATCCAGGTCTTCAGCCCCGACGGCGAATACCTGAGCGAGTGGACGGACACGCGGCGTCCGACGCACGTCGTGTTCGATGCGCAGGGCCGCGCGTACGTGTCGGAGCTGTGGTGGCAGCCGGGCCAGAAGTCGTTGCGCTACGGTCCCGCGGGCGACAATCCCTCGATCAAGGCGGGACGCGTCAGCGTGTACGACAAGGACGGCAAGGTGCTCGCGCGCTGGGGCGGTCAGCCCGGCGACAATCCCGCCGCGGCGGGAAACTTCGCGGCGCCGCACGGGCTCGCGGTCGATTCGCGCCGCGACGTGTACGTGAGCGAGGTGACGTGGACGTTCGCGGAAAGCCGCGGCCACGTGCCGAAGGGCACGCACAGCTTCCAGAAGTTCAAGCGGGCGGGTTAGAGCAGCGGCTCGATCGCCCCGCGTGTCTCGGTCGACGGGACGACGGGCACGATCTCGAACTCGATGAGGTCGCTCCAGAAGGCCACCCACTTCTGGAGCAACCTCGCGTCGTCGCACTCCATGAGCTGGAAGCAGCGGTCGAAGTTCGCCTCGATCCAGCTCCCCACGTACGTGAGTCCTTCGGGCGCGCCACGCCCTTCGTCGCGAAAGCGCCGGTAGACGGCCTTCGCGTCGCGGTTCTTGAATCGCTCCACCACCATGAAGAGCATCGACGCGCCCTCACCCGCCCAGTGCGCGGCGCACGGCGGGAAGGATCTCCCGCGCCACGCGCGCGGTGTAGCCGCGCTCGGGATCGTCGGGCGTCGGCGGATTCGGGATCGGGTGAAGCACGACGTGGTCGAACGCCGCCGGCGCGGCGCTCAGCACGTCGACGAGCTGCGTGACGATGTCCGCCGGACCGCCACGCAGCGCGAACCCGTCGGCGACCTCGGTCGGCAGGAAGTCGACCACGCGGCCGCTGTGCTCGAGGTCCACCGCGTGATGGAAGTCGGGCCACACCTGGTGATCGTGCTTGAGCCGCTCCGGATCCGGGCCCGGCCACGTGAACCCCGGCGGATCGAAGAGGCGTGGCGAGTACTCGTAGTAGCCGGCGGCCATCGACTTCGCCATCGTGAGCGCGCGCCGCGGGTCGTCGACGAGCACCGTGTGGAAGATCGCGCCGAGCCGCACGCTGTCGGGCGCGCGTCCCGCCTCGATCGCGCCCGCGCGGATGAGCTCGATCGACGTCGCGATGTTCGCCGCGTGCGTGCCGACGCGGATGAAGACGCCGTCGGCGACGCCTCCGGCCATCTTGAGCGTGCGCGGGCCGCCCGCCGCGATCCAGATCGGCACGGGACGATGGTGCGGGAGGCGTGCGGGTCGCACGGCGCCGACTTCGACCTCCTTGCCGTCGAGCAGCGCGCGCATCAACCGTGTGCTGTCTTCGAGCTCCTTCACGCGTGCGGGCCTGAGTCCCGCGAGGCGCACCGCCGTGTCGCCGACGCCCCAGCCCAGGACGACGCGGCCGGGTGCCAGCTCGTCGATCGTCGCGATCGACGACGCCGTCACCGTGGGGTGACGGTTCATCGGATTCGCGAGCAGCGTGCCGAGGGTGACCCGGTCCGTGTTGAGCGCGGCCGCGGCGAGCATCACGTACGTGTCCCGCCGGCGGAGCTGCGAGTCCGGCTGCCACGCGGCATCCCAGCCGAGCGTCTCCACGCGACGCACGTCGTCGGCGAACGCCCGCACGGACCGGGAGTCGAAGCGATTGAGGCCGAAGCGCGGCACACGCGTGGCCATCACCGCGCTCCGAGCCCGAGGCCCTTGGCGAACCGCTCCATGCGCTCCAGGCTCTCGTCGGGGCTCTCGCTACGGAAGTCGAAGACCAGCTCGCTCACGCCGAGCGCCGCGTACGTCTCGATGTCCTCGCGGATCTGATCGGCCGAGCCCATGAAGGGCCGCCGGTCCGTCCCGGCGATCGGCCGATCCGTGTCGTAGACGGGCGCCTTGTACGAGATCGTCAACGCCTTCGGGTCTCTCCCCTGCGCCTCCGTCAGTCGCTCGAGCTCGTCGAGCGAGGCGCGCAGCTCGTCCGGTCTGAGCGGCACGGCGGGGTTCGCGCCGACCGGGTGCCAGCCGTCACCGAGGCGCGCCACACGCCGGAGCGCCGCGCGGCTGTGACCGCCGATCCAGATCGGCGGATGCGGCTTCTGCACCGGCAGCGGCAGGCACTGCACGTCGGTGAAGCGATAGAACTCGCCCGCGAACGACGCGGGCGACGTCGTCCACAGCGCCTTGAAGATCCTCAGGTACTCGTCGCTGACCGCGCCGCGGCGGTCGAAGTCCGGCGCGTCGAGCGCCTCGAACTCCTCGCGCAGCCACCCCACGCCGACGCCGACGGTGACGCGGCCGCGGGAGAGCACGTCGATCGTCGCGAGCGCCTTCGCCGTGAACACGGGATTGCGGTACGGCAGGATCATCACGCTGCTCACGAGCCTGAGCCGTGAGCTGCGGCCCGCGATGAACGCCATCAGCGCGAGCTGCTCGAGCGCGTCCCCCTGCCCCGGAAAGCGGCCGTCGGCGGTGTACGGATACTTGGAATCGACCCTGGTGGGGAAGACGACGTGGTCGGCGATCATCGCCGAGGAGAAGCCGAGCGCCTCCCCGCGGGCTACGAGGCGTTCGATCGCGTCAGGTGAGGCCGTGTGACCGCGCGTGGGGACGTAGAACCCGTATCGCATGCGCGCAGTGTAGCGGAACGTATGCGAGCGGCAACCCCGGAAGGGCCTTACTCGGCATGGGCCGCCAGCGCGCGCCGCCCGACGAGCGTCAGGTAGAGCGGGTACATGCGCTTCCACGTGGGCAGCATCACGTGCCGCTGGAAGCGACACTTCGCCGGCGACAGGACCACTTCCCCGCTCCGCAGCTCGGTCAGCTCGCCGCCGAAGCCGCGCTTAAAGTCATAGGAAGAGCCCGCCCGCGAGCGCCATCTCGCCGGCCCTCGCGAGCAAGAGGATCGCCTCTCCGCGCCGCACCATGTCGTCGAAGACCGCCCGGTAGAACGTCTCCGGGATGGCGGCGGCCACGTCGCGCGCGCGCATGCGCGCACCGGTCTCCACCACCAGGCGGCAGAACGCGTCGAGCCCGCGCTCGTCGCGGACCTCGTCGACCCGCACGTTCTCGCGTTGCGCGCGACGGAGCTGCCAGCGCGTCTTGGGCGCCATCCGCGCGAGGGTCTTCGCCTCGTCGAGGGCGGCGTCGAAGCTCATGAGATGGGTCGTGATCGTCACCATCCCGCGACACGTGCCGGCCGAGGCCGGCAGGCCCCAGGCGGCGTCCCCGAGCCGTGCGTACGACACGCCGCGCGTGTGGAGCGCGCCGACGAGCGAGCCCACGAAGCCGGCCTGCCGGGCGTCGACGTACACCTTCGCCCGCGTGGTCCACCGCTGAACGATCGGCACGGGCACCGACCGCGCGAGCACCAATGCGCGACCGATCTTGTCCGTCGCGTAGAGCCCGCGCAGGCCCATCGTGCGGGCCGCCCGCGCGTACGACGTCGACAGCATCGGAAACGCGCTCGAAGGCGGCTTTACGGGCTCTCGCGCGCCGGAGAATGCACCGCTCAGCAGGAGGCGTGCAGCGCGGCTTCAGAGGGGGCTATGACCCGGATTGCAGGGTACATTGGTCTATCGATGGATCCCGGAGAACGCCTCACCGACGACGAGCTCGCGCAGATCGCGGAGGTCCTCGCGAGCATCTCCCCCGCCGCCGCGCTCGGGTTTCGCGACGAGAGCCCGGGAGACCACGTCGAAACCCTGCTCGACCTCGCCCGGGCCGGCGACGAGGCGACGTTCAAGGAGCTCGCGCGGTCTCTCGGCGTGGCCCCCGCGCGGCTCGACGCGCTGTGGGCCGGGACGGTCGCGCGCCTATAGGCGTGCGGCGCGCAGGGCGGAGCGCCGGACCTTGCCGTCGTCGGCGCGCAGCGGGTCCGTGACGAATTCGTAGCTGCGCGGCAGCTTGTAGCGCACCAGCCGGTCGCGAAGAAACGCCTCGAGCTCGCCGGCGGTGATCGATCCCGTGGCCTGCACGATCGCGTGCACGCGGTGGCCGTACTCCTCGTCGGGAAGCCCGATCACGCACGACGACGCGACCTTCGGATGCTCCTCGAGCGCAGCTTCGACTTCGGCCGGATAGACGTTCGATCCGCCGACGAGGATCATGTCCGTGTCCCGATCGGTCAGATAGACGTATCCGTCCGCATCCGTCCAGCCCATGTCGCCGAGCGACTCCCACCCGTCGGCGCGCGACTTCGGCGTCGCGCCGACGTACCGATACGACGGTGCCGCGTCGGGGCCGCGGCGCATCCAGATCTCGCCGACTTCGCCGGGGCCGAGCTCGCGGCCGTCGGCGCCGAGCACCCGCATCTCGCCCATCACCGGGCGGCCGACCGAGCCCCGGTGCTCGAGCCACTCGCTCCCGGTGATGACCGTGATGGCCTGGGCCTCGGTGCCGCCGTAGAGCTCGAGGATCGCGTCGCCGCCGAGCCAGTCGATCCACGCCTGCTTGAGCCAGGGCGGACACGGCGCCGCCATGTGGAACACGACGCGCAGCGAGGACACGTCGTACCCGGACCGCTCGCGCCCGGGGAGCCGCGTGATCCGATGCATCATCCCGCGCCGACGCGTAGTCATGACTTTCGCCGGCAGTGCGACTGCCACGGGCGTTGTGCAAAACGGTCCCGCGGAACCGCCTACGTTCGCCCAGCAGCAAGCCGACGCGCTCGTGTTGCTCGCCGAGACGGCGCTGCACCAGGGGCTCGATCCCGGCGCGCCGGGCGAGCGCTATCAGGTCGTGGTCCACGGCCTTCCCGCTTGTCGCGGTCGCTCTTGTCCTCGACGGGTCCGAACACTGCTTCCCACCCTGAGTCGTCGATCAGCTCCAGCGTACGGCGCGCGACGGTGGAAAGCTCGGAACGCACCACATCGGTCAGCAGCTCCGAGAGATCATTACCGGAAGGGTTGGCCGGGTCCTCGACGGAGAGCGTGGCGGAGCGGTCACGGAATTCCTTCCAGACATGCTCGAGCTGCGCCGCGAACCCCGATCCCGATTTCCCCTTGAGGAGCTTGATCGTCTGGAGCTCGAGGGCGAACGTCTTGACACTCACGGCGTTGCGCACTTTCCACAGCTTGAGGCGAATCGCCTCCGTGACGCCGCTGTCCTTGACGTGCTTGATGTGCGTGTCGAGATTCGTCTTGAGGCGCTTCTTCTCGCCGCTCGACCGGCAGAGGAAGGCATCGCCCTTCGAGTCGTCGGTGAATCGCCCCGGAACGACGTCGATGTGGAGGTCCGTGGCGCCGGTGCTCGCCTTCCGGTCCTTGACCCGAAGGCGGAGGCCTTCGGCTCGACGACGTACGTCGCCTCCAACGCTTTGCGGGTGCTGTTGTAGAGGTCCTCGAGCGTCTCACCGGCGCCCGAGTCGTCGTGCGCGAAGTAGCAGACGAGGTCGAGGTCGTAGGACTCCTTGATCATGGTGCCCTTCGCCTTGGATCCACCGTAGCGAATCGTCGGCGAGCAATCGCCACCCTCGCCCGATCGTGGCCTGCGCGGATCTGCTCGAACCTGTACTCCGCGGCCGGGCCGTCCCTTTCCAAACCCAGTCCTCGGTATCGCGATGTCGCTGGTACACGTCGACCGGGACCTTGTTGCTCAGCTCGCGTCCGAGGAAGGTTCGGACGTGGTCCTGATAACGCATGCTCGCATTACTTGACAATAAGCGTTTGGATTCCTAACATCAGCTCCCGGCGACGACTCGACAAGTGCCTTTAATTCTTGGAGGATAGCGCTATGTCAGTCGACCAGCAGGAACTCGGGAGACGACTCAGGGTGGCTCGGGAGGGATGCAAGATGACCCAAGACGCCGTGGCCCGACGCCTGGAGGTCTCTCGCTCGACTGTGGCTCAGATGGAGCTGGGAAACCGCGCAGTGACCAGCCTTGAACTCGACCGGCTCGCAACCCTCTACGGCCGCGATCTGCGAGAGTTTCTGGCCGAGGAGTTCCACGGAGAGGACGCCTTGGTCGCGCTCTTCCGAGCCCACCCCGATGTCGCAGAACAAGAACGGGTGGTCGACGCTCTGCGCGGCTGTGTCGCGCTCGGCCGCGAAGTGACGAACCTCGAACGGCTGCTCGGGATCGATCGCGACCTCGGCACTGTCGCCGTCTACCCGATGCCCGCCCCCCGTAGTCGCTGGCAGGCCGTCCAGCAGGGCGAGCAGGTCGCCGACCACGAGCGCATGCGCATGCAGCTGGGCCTCGCGCCGATCGCGAACATGGCCGAAGTCTTGGAAACCCAGGGGATCAGGACCGCGCTCGTGGACTTGCCCGATGACGTTTCAGGGTTGACCCTGAGCCGCGCGACGGTCGGCCTGTTTGTGGTGGTGAACCGGCTTCATCGTTTTCTCCGGCGCCGGTTCTCCTACGCCCACGAGCACGCTCACGTGCTCCTGGACCGTAGCCGACTCGGGACGATCAGCCGGACGGCTGACCGTGATGACCTCATCGAGGTGCGCGCCAACGCCTTCGCCGCGAGCCTGCTGCTGCCGGAGGAGGGCGTTCGGCGCTTCATGACCGCGATCGGCAAGGGCGGACCCAGCCGACTTCGCGCGGACGTCTTCGACGAGAGCGGCGTCGTCGAGGTTCGAGCCCGGAGCGCGCCCGAGGCGCGTGATATCCAGCTCTACGAGGTCGCCGAACTCGCTGATCACTTCGCCGTCAGTCGGCTGGCCGCGCTCTACCGACTCCGCAATCTTCGTCTGATCACGGACGCCGAACTTGATCGCCTCAAGCAAGAGGAGGAGTCGGGAAAAGGGCGTCACGTCGCAGCACTGCTGGATCTCCCGGAGGTTGACCACGAAGCGGCGCGGAACGAGTTCCGGCATCGGTTCCTGGGCCTGGCGCTCGAAGCACTCCGGCGAGGCGAGATCAGTCGGGCGAAGCTTGCGGAGCTTGCGGGGATGGTCGACCTCGGGCCGGAGGACGTAACGCGCCTGCTCCGCGAAACGGGGCTGGAGGATCTCGACGGCGAGGGAGAGATCGTGATTCCCAACGCGTAGGGCGTGGTGACCGGTGCCCCGGCGCGGATCGTCGTCGCCGACGCGAACATCATCATCAATCTGATTCATGCCGGCCGCCGGACTCTCCTCGGCGCGCTTCCGGGGTACGAGTTTGTCGTCCCGGAAGACGTGGTGAGCGAAGTGAGCGATCCGGTTCAGCGGGAAGCGCTCGCGTCAGCCCTCGCGGCGGGTCACGTCCGCCAGGAGGCGATCACAGCATCGGTCGAGTTGACGCGATACGCCGACCTCCGTCAGATCATCGGCAAAGGCGAGGCCGCGTGCTTGACCCTGGCGGAATCGCGCGGATGGCTCATCGCCTCCGATGAGAAGCGTCGTTTCCGCCGAGAGACGCTGGCGCGGCTCGGTTCAGGACGCCTCGTGACGACGGCAGGGTTGTTCGTGCTCGCTATCCGAGCAGGCGTGCTGTCGGTGGCCGAAGCCGACGAGGCCAAGGCGATCCTCGAGCAGCATCGGTTCCGCATGCCGTTCGGATCGTTCAGCGAGGTCGTGTAGGCCGGCGAAGGAACCCGAGTCGAACGAGGCCTCTGGCTCTCTTCAGAGCGCCTGCATGACGCCGGCTGCTACGACATGAAGCATCCGGCTGCTGCGCGCTATGCCCCGGACCAAGTACCTCGCGACATCGCGTTCGGGCTGCGTGCCAGGTGCGCGCCTGGGATCTGGCCACCCGCACCGACGAAGCGGAGACGTTCGTCCGGGCAGCCGGCACCGTGGACTTTGCCGGCGCAGATGCGGTGACAGTGTTCGTGAACGGTTGGGGAGTGCTGGGCGTGGGTTTCCTCAGCCCTGGGATTCCTTGCGTCGCGGAGGCGTACGAGGCTCTCTTGTGGCCCGGTGGAACCCCAACCGACGAGAGCACGGACGTCCCCGCAGCGCCGCTTGAAGTGCGGCAACTGGCGCACTGCGACTCGCTCGCGGCAACGCGCGTGGCGCTCGAAGAGTTTCAGGCGGCTCTACATCAGCTCGAGGCGCTTCGGCGGCGTCGACGCCCGGACGAGCACGCGTGGCGAGCGTTCGCCAACGTTCTCGGCCAGCGGCTCTTTAGCGTGCACCCCACGATCGGCTGGAGCAAGACCGAGGGCCCTTTGCCAGCGTGGGACGTGAGAACCCCGGTCGAACTCTTGTGGATGACGTTGTGGGAGTGGGCAACAACGCCGAGCGGGCGACTCCGCCGATGCCGGCACTGCACCGCGTGGTTTGTCGCCGGGGATCCGCGCAAGGAGTTTTGCACTCGAACGTGTACGAACCGGGCGAGCGCGGCGGCGTCCTACGAACGAAAACGCCGCGCGATGAGGAGGCGACGATGAGTGACGAGGCGAGCCCCATCGCTAAAGGACGTCCCACGCGCTCGACGGTGAAGAAGGACCAAGCGCCTCGCGGCGTCTTCCGCCACCCTTCCGGTGTCTGGGCCGCGCGCTTCACGTGCGGCGCTGGCCACGTACACGAAGAGAAGGTCGGGCCGCTCAAGAACGACGCGATCCGCATCCATGCGGCTCGGCGCCAGCGTGCACACGACGAGCCCTCATGGTGCCCGGCCGCGGAGCGTCGAAGAACCCGGGTGGAGGCGGCGCGCGCTGTGACTGCGCGCCCGGTAAGGCTGCGAGAGTATGCAGAGCGCTGGTTACGCGAGCACGTGGAGATCGCCTGCAAGCCTCGTACGCGCGAACACTACGCGTCCGTGTTCAAGCACCACGTGTACCCGACTCTTGGCGACGTGGCCCTTGGTGACGTGACCCGGGAAAGATTACGGACGCTGCTCGCCGAGCGTTCCGCTGCCGGGCGCACGTCGAAAAAGAAGCGCCAGGAGGGCAATGGGGAGCACGAGCCGCTGTCGCGATCGACGCTCGCCAACATCCTGATTCCGCTCCGTGCCCTCCTCAACGCAGCCGTAGACGACGGAAAGATTGCCAGCAATCCCGCGGTGCGGCTCGGACGCTTCTCCCGCGGCCTGAACGAGCGGGAGGCCCGCAAGGTCGAAGCGCTCACAGCGGAAGAATTGGCGTGCGTGCTCGCCGTCGCCTCGAAGCTCTATCCGGAATCCGCGGACATCCTGCACGTACTGGCTTGGACCGGGCTCCGGCTCGGTGAAGCCTGCGCACTTCAGTGGGGGGATATCGACGTCGCCGGGCGATTCCTGGAAGTGCGGCGTACTATCGGGCTGCGCGCGCGCCGGTTGCTCGTCGGGGCACCGAAAAGCGGCCAAGCGCGCCGCGTGGATCTTCCGGCTGTCCTGGCGTCACGCCTCGGGGAGCGTCGGAGCATCCGCGAGGCTGAGGCTGCCGTCGCCGAGGAGCAGCTGTCGCCGTGGGTCTTCCCCTCGCCGTCCGACTCGGAGAAGCCGCTCAATGCGGAGCACCTTCGATTCAAGGTGTGGTACCGCATCCTTCGTCACGCGAATCTTCGGGGTGTGCGGCTTCACGATCTCCGGCACACCTACGCCAGCCTGCTGCTTCAAGCCGGCGAGCCGATCGGCTACGTCAAGCAACAGCTCGGGCATTCCTCGATTCAGGTGACCGTCGACCGCTACGGCCACTTCGTGCCGGGCGCGAACCGATCAGCCGTGGACCGGCTGGCTGAGACGACGCACCCGGCGCTGTCGAACTTCGATTTTTCTTCGACTCAAGATGGGAACGGACGGGAGACGAAGAGCCGCCGTGCCGTAACCGCTTGAAATAAAATGGTGCCCCCGGGGTGACTCGAAGGCTTATGCGCAGGTCGGATCGGCCGGGGTGGCCTTCACCGGGTAGCCGCTCGGGGCGAGCCCGCGCGCGCGCGTGCGCGCCCGCTTGGCCAGGCGAGGCGACGACGCCGCACGCGCGCCGCGCGACTGCGAACGCGGCCCGTCAGCACGAGCAGCTGTGCCGCTATCTCCTCCGGCCGGCGGTGGCGCAGACCCGACTGCGGCGCGTGGGCGACGGCCGCATCCTGCTGACGCTGAAGACCGCGTGGGGGGACGGCACACGGCATCT
>Ga0194128_10000807_pt1 | contig 55514 bp, 61 predicted proteins | sample TA2KigCa65mmetaG_FD_148650 | JGI IMG/M metagenome (GOLD analysis project Ga0194128, IMG submission 148650) | Freshwater microbial communities from Lake Tanganyika, Tanzania - TA2015037 Kigoma Deep Cast 65m | ecosystem: Environmental > Aquatic > Freshwater > Lake | place: Tanzania: Lake...
CGGTGGCACCCGAGGTCCAAACCAGGTCCTTGGCGTCGCAGCGCACCAGCGCCGCGACCTCCTCGCGTGCCTGCTCCACCGCCTCCTCGGCCTTCCAGCCGAAGGCGTGCGAGCGGCTGGCCGGGTTGCCGAAATGCTCGACCAGATACGGGATCATCTTTTGCGCCACGCGCGGATCCACCGGCGTGGTGGCGGAGTAGTCCAGGTAGATGGGCAGTTTGTGGGCGCTGCCGATGCGATCGGCGCTCATGCCGCCACCTTTTCCGTCGCCACCGCGGGGGGTCTGTCTGGGCTGTTCTCGCCGGCCCGGCAGTCCTTGATCACCGCGATCGGCTTGCGCTGCTGGTGCGCGACCACGTCGGCGAGAGATACCGAGGACAGGTAGTCATGCATCTTCGCGTTCAGCGTTGCCCACAGGTCGTGCGTCATGCAGCGCTTGTCGTCGTCACCGCAGTTCTCCTTGCCGCCGCACTGCGTGGCGTCGATCGGTTCATCCACCGCGACGATGATCTGGGCCATGGAGATGCTCGCCGCGGGCTTGGCGAGCTTGTAGCCCCCGCCTGGTCCACGCACGCTGTCGACGATCCGGGCGCGGCGCAGCTTGCCGAACAGTTGCTCCAGGTAAGACAGGGAGATGCGCTGGCGCTGGCTGATCGCCGCCAGCGTCACCGGGCCGCGCGTCTGCCGCATGGACAGATCAACCATCGCGGTGACCGCAAACCGGCCTTTGGTTGTGAGTCTCATGGCTGAATTTGCCTATACCCGATTAAGTCGCTCAAGTATACCCAATCCCGACTGAAGCGGTCAAGTATATGTAAGCCTTTAAGGATCAACTACTTGATGGCCATGAGCGGGTCGACCTTGGCGTCCCGGGGGTGATCGACGAGCTGCTGCTCCAGCCGGCGAATTTTTTCCGAGAGCGCCGAGACGGTCTGCTCCAGATCCTGTGCGTGCTCCACCAGCGACTGGAGCGTCTTGAGGTAGGGATCTTCCTGGTTCGGCACCACGCCGTATGCCGCGAACTGGGCCTTGTCGCCCGACTTCTCGCTCCCCTCGACGATCCGCCCCGGCACCCCGACCACGGTGGCCCCAGGCGGTACTTCCTTCAGCACCACCGCGTTGGAGCCGACCCTCGCATCGTCGCCCACCGTGAAGCCGCCCAGCACCTTGGCGCCGGCGCTCACCACGACCCGCTTGCCCAGCGTGGGGTGGCGCTTGGCGCCCCGGAAAAGCGAGGTGCCGCCCAGCGTCACGCCCTGGTAGATGGTGCAGTCATCGCCAATCCGGGAGGTCTCGCCGATCACCACGCCCATGCCGTGGTCGATGAACACGCGCCGGCCGAGGACCACGGCCGGATGGATCTCGATGCCGGTGAACCAGCGCGACAGGTGAGACACCAGCCGCCCGACCCACTTCAGGCCATGGCCCCAGAACCAGTGCGCGATGCGATGCATCCAGACCGCGTGCAGCCCCGGGTAGCAGGTGAGCACCTCCCAGGTGGAGCGCGCCGCAGGATCGCGCTCGAACACGCTGGCGATGTCCTCGCGCATCTGGCTGAACATGAAAGACATCTTACTATGGCCAAGCAAAAACCCCGGCTATTGCCCCTTGGGCTTGCCTAGCGCGTTCAGCAGACCGCGGAGGATGTTCACCTCCTCGCGCTCGATGTCCAGGCGCGAGAACAGCCGCCTCCAGCGCTCGCGCAGCCGCGAGTTGGCCGCCGGGTCGAGGAACCGGCTCGCGATCGCGGCCTGCTCCAGGTGCCCGTATAGCCCTTCGAGGTCCCCGATCGTCGCCAGTTTCCCCGCGCGGTGCGGCGCCGGCACCTGGGTTCCGGCGGCGACGCACAGTTCGTAGGCCACCACCTGCACCGCCTGCGCGAGGTTGAGCGAGCCAAGGTTGATGGCGCCGGGCCTCTGCGCGGTCGGGATGTGGACAAGATACTGGCAGGCGAAGACTTCGTCCTGCGAAAGCCCGGTGTCCTCGGGGCCGAATACGAACGCCACCGGGCCCGCTGCCGCCCGCTCCACCGCCACCAACGCGGCCTCGCGCACCGCGACCACCTGGGGCGACCATTCACGAGGACGCGCGCTCAGCGCTAGCGCCACCTCGCAACCCTCCAGCGCGTCCTTGAGCGCGGCGTGCACCGGCGCGGCCTCAAGCACGTCCACCGCGTGCGCTGCCAGCCAGCGCGCCTCGGGCGCCGGATATCCCCCGGGGGCGACCAGCCGCAGGTCGGTGAGGCCCATGGCCTTCATGGCGCGCGCCGCCGAGCCGATGTTGCCAGGGTGGCTCGGGCGGACCAGTACGATCCGGATCGAAGACCGGGAAGGAGAAGACATCCTCGCATAATAGAATACGCGCCCCATGCACCCGATGCTCAATACCGCGGTCAAGGCCGCGCGCCGAGCCGGCTCGATCATCAATCGCGCCGCGCTCAACCGCGAGGGCCTCGAGGTGCGCGCCAAGCACCGCAACGACTTCGTCACCCAGGTGGACAAGGCCGCGGAGGAGGCGATCCTCGCCATCATCCGCCAGGCCTACCCGGAGCACGCGCTGCTGGCCGAGGAATCCGGCGTGTCGGAGAGCAAAGAATCTGAGTACCGCTGGATCATCGACCCGTTGGACGGCACCACCAATTTCATCCATGGCTTTCCGCAGTACTGCGTCTCCATCGCCCTGCAGCACCACGGCGTCACCTTGCACGGCGTGATCTATGACCCGGCGAAGAACGAACTGTTCACCGCCTCGAGGGGCCGCGGCGCCTACCTGGACGACCGCCGCATCCGCGTCACCAGGTGCGCGCAGCTCAAGGACGCGCTGGTCGGCACCGGTTTCCCGTTCAAGGAACTGGGGCGCCTGGACCAGTATTCGCGCCAGCTGCACAACCTGATGACGCACAGCTCAGGCGTTCGCCGCGCAGGGGCGGCGGCGCTTGACCTGGCCTATGTCGCCTGCGGCCGCCTGGATGCGTTCTGGGAGATGGGACTGGCGCCCTGGGACATGGCGGCGGGCGCGCTCATGATCCAGGAGGCTGGCGGCCTGGTGGGCGACCTCGCCGGCACGCAGGGCTGGCTGGAGAACGGCGACATCGCTGCCGGCACGCCGAAGGTGTTCCCGCAACTGCTCCAGACGCTGCAGGCTTAAGCGGCTGCGGCGCCGGGACAAGCCTCTATCTTCTTACCCGACAGCTTGCCCCTGTCGTCACAGGAGCCGCAGCACCCGCCTGGCCGGATCAATCTGCACCCGGACGCCATCGGGTACCAGCGCCGTGATGTCGCCCTCGAACCCGGAGAGCATCGTCACCGCAGCGAAGGCCGCCCCCTGTGCCAGGATCGGGTTGACGCTGTTGAACACCAGGGCGAGCGGAATGATGCCGCGCGAGGTCATTTCGCGCAGCATCCAGGCGCTGGCCACGCCGCCCTTGGCGGTGTCCAGCACCAGAACCTTGCCCACATAGGACTTGCCGGCCAGCTTGTGGGTCGGCCGCGAGAAGGTGCCGCCGATGCGGTCCAGGTCGTAGCGCGCAGAGAACCCGTCGTTCGCCACCATCGCCGTCCCGGTGACCGGCTTGCCGATGGCGTGCTTTGCAATCAGCTCCTTCATGGCAGGCGCCCTTTTTCCGCGGCCTCGACGCAGCGTTCCATCGAAGCCAGCATCGGCCGGTAGCCGTAGCCGCCCAGGATGTTGACAATCTTGGTGCTGTTGGTGACGAGGCGCCTCCAGCCGTTCGCCTCCGCGATCTCGCGCGCGTAGGACTGGTAGAAGCACATCCCCGAGAGCACGTGGCCGCCGGCGTCCTCGATCGACTTGGTGTAGCCGAAGCGGTCGCAGTCGGGCTTGACCTGCGGGCTGGTCACCGCCAGCAGGGGTTTGACGAAGCGCCGGCCCTCGCACAACTTCGCCAGGTCGCGCAGTTCATACAGGCTCAATTGCGGCGCGGAAAACACCACCACGTCCACCTCGCCGTCGGCCGGGTAGTGGGCCATCAGCGCCCGCGCCTCGGCTTCGCCCACACGATGCGCAACCGGCAGCCTGTCGCCACCGCAATCCTCGAGCCGCACGGCCTCGGGCGTGATGCCAGCGAGGTGAAACAGCGCGATGGAGCCGAAGCTCGCCATCGCGGCGCCGAAATGCTTCATGGCGTCGGAGCCCGGCGCGCCTTCCAATCCTTCGACCAGCGGCACCGACCAGTAATTGCCGGCCAGCTTGCCGACCACGCCGCCAAGCGCACCCCACTCGTTCAGGGTGCGCGGCGTCCAGTCGGCGCGAATGCGGACCGTGGCGCGGCGCTGCGCGTCCAAATGAAACCCGTAGCGCGGCGTGCGGCCGGTGAGCCCCGCCGACAATGCAGAGGGCCCGCCCTCGTAGTTGGAGCGCGCGCCGCAAACGGAGTTGGCAAAAATCACCACACCAGTGTCGCCGAAGGCCACGCTTTCGCCGCGGGTCGGCGCCTGGATGGTCTGGTAGTTGATGCAGGTGTCGGTGAGCGACACGCCAAGCTTCTGGAACGCGGCGATGGTGCGCCGCTCCAGTTCGAGGAATTTCTCCGGCTGCTTCAGCACCTTCACCTTGGCGAAATCGGTTCCGCGAGGATCGGTGATGGTGGGGATGCGCACCCTGGCCTTGCCGCCATCCTCCAGGGCCATCTCCTCCAGCCACTTTACCCCTGCTTCGCCCAGGCTCTCGGTATCGGCCATGATGTGGGCCTGGGTGACCTCGACGAAATCCGCCGCGCCGAAGTAGTCCCCGACCTGGATCTGGTGCTCGATGGCGATCTGCGGCGCGCGGCCCAGCTCGCCGGCGCGCATGGCGCCTTCGATCTCGTTGAGTTTCATGGCGGCGATTCTATCTAGAATGTGGCCCCATGAAGCTGGGCGCGCCCGTCGCAGATGCCTTCTCGGCGCACACGCCGATGATGCAGCAATACCTGCGCCTCAAGGCGCAGCATCCGGACATCCTTTTGTTCTACCGGATGGGCGACTTCTACGAGCTGTTTTTTGAGGACGCCGAGAAGGGCTCGCGCCTGCTGGACCTGACCCTCACCGCCCGCGGCGCCTCGGCCGGGCAGCCCGTGCGCATGGCCGGTGTCCCGGCGCATGCCGTCGAGCAGTACCTCGCCAAGCTGGTGAAGCTGGGCGAATCGGTCGCCATCTGCGAGCAGGTGGGCGACGTCGCCACCGCAAAAGGACCGGTGGAGCGGCAGGTGACGCGGATCGTCACGCCGGGAACCCTGACCGATTCGGAGTTGCTGGACGAGAAGTCCGAGAACATCCTGCTCGCCCTGTCCGCCGAGAAAGCCTGCATCGGCCTTGCCTGGCTGTCGCTCGCCAGCGGTGAACTCCGGGTCGCGGAGATTGCGCCCGAGGCGCTCGAGAACGAACTGCGCCGCATCGGGCCAGCGGAGATCCTGGTCGCCGAGGGCGAAGTCCCCGGCTACGCGGTGACCAAGCTCCCGGCCTGGAACTTCGACTATGAGTCGGCCAAGAAACGCCTGCTGGAGCAGCTGGGCGCCGCATCGCTGGAGGGCTACGGCATCGAAGACCTGCGCCCCGCCATCGCCGCCTGCGGCGCCCTGCTCGATTACGCGCGCAAGACCCAGGGACGGGCCCTCGCCCACGTCACCGCGGTCAGCGCGGAGCGCGCCGGCCAGTACCTGCGCATGGACGCGGCGACGCGCCGCAACCTTGAGATCACGGAAACCCTGCGCGGCGAGCCGGCGCCGACCCTGTTCTCGCTGCTGGACGAATGCGCCACCGGCATGGGCAGCCGGCTGCTGCGCCACTGGCTGCACCACCCGCTGCGCGACCGCGCCCCCCTCACGGCCCGCCACGGCGCAATCGAGGCGCTCGACAAGGCAGCAGCGCCGATGCACGCGGTCCTGCGCCGGTTCGCCGACGTCGAGCGCATCGGCGCGCGCATTGCGCTACGCAACGCCCGCCCGCGCGACCTTTCCGGGCTGCGTGCAAGCCTGGCCCGGCTTCCCGACCTCCTCGCCGCATTCCCGGCAGAGAAAGCCGGCTTGCTCGCGACCCTCGCCTCCGACCTCGCGCTGCCCGCGCAGTGCCTGGACCTGCTCTCCCGCGCCATCGCCGAGGATCCCTCCGCGATGGTGCGCGACGGCGGCGTGTTCGCCGAGGGCTGGTCCGCCGAGCTGGACGAGTTGCGCACGCTGCAGTCGAATGCCGGCGGCTTCCTCATCGAACTGGAGGCGCGCGAGCGCGCGCGCACCGGCATCGCCAACCTGAAGGTCGCCTACAACCACGTCCACGGCTACTACATCGAGGTCACCAATGCGCAGGCGGCGAAGGTGCCGGAGGACTACCGCCGCCGGCAAACGCTGAAGAACGCCGAGCGCTACATCACACCCGAGCTGAAGGCCTTCGAGGACAAGGCGCTGTCGGCGCGCGACCGCGCCCTCGCGCTGGAGAGGACGCTGTACGACGCGCTGCTGCAGCAATTGCAGCAGCACCTGCCGGCGCTGCAGCGGGTGGCGAGGGCGCTGGCGCAGTCCGATGTCCTCGCCTGCCTGTGCGCCACCGCCGCGCGGCGCGGCTGGTGCAGGCCGCAGTTCACCGCCGACATCGCGCTGCAGATCGAAGCCGGCAGACACCCGGTGGTGGAGGCGCGCATCGAGGCCGAGAGCGGCCGCTTCGTCCCGAATGACGTGCGACTGTCGCCCGCGCGCCAGCTGCTGCTCATCACCGGCCCGAACATGGGCGGCAAGTCCACGTATATGCGCCAGGTGGCGCTGATTGCGCTGCTCGCGCACGCCGGCAGCTACGTGCCGGCGAAGTCGGCGCGCCTGGGGCCCATCGACCAGATCTTCACCCGGGTCGGCGCCTCGGATGACCTCGCCGGGGGCCGTTCCACCTTCATGGTCGAGATGACCGAGAGCGCCAACATCCTGCACAACGCCACCGCGCACAGCCTGGTGCTGATGGACGAGGTCGGGCGCGGCACCTCCACCTTCGACGGCCTCGCGCTGGCATGGGCGATCGCGCGCCACCTGGTGGAGAAGAGCCGTCCGCTGACGCTGTTCGCCACCCATTACTTCGAACTGACGCGCCTCGCGCTGGAGCACCGCACCGTGGCCAACATCCACCTGGATGCGGTCGAGCACAAGGACACGGTGGTGTTCCTGCACGCGGTCGAGGAAGGCCCGGCCTCGCGCAGCTACGGCCTGCAGGTGGCCGCGCTGGCAGGGGTGCCCAAGCCCGTGATCCGCCAGGCGAAGATGTACCTGGAAAGGCTGGAGCAGCAGAGCCTGCGGCAGGGCGGGCAGGACGACCTGTTCCTGAAACCGGCGCCCGCCGAGCCCGAACCCGCCACCGACCCCTTGCGCGAGGCGATGCAGCAGCTTTGCCCGGATGAGCTCAGTCCGCGCGAGGCGCTTGAGTTGCTTTACCGGTTGAAGAAAGTCTGACGTGGAGCTGATCGACATCGGCGCGAACCTCACCCACGCCGCCTTCCACGGCGACCTTGACGAGGTGGTCGGCCGCGCGCGTGCAGCGGGCGTCGGCGAGATGATCGTCACCGGCACCGGGGTCGGGGAGAGCCGGGCCGCCGTGGCACTCGCCGCGGCCCACCCCGGCCTCTACGCCACCGCCGGCGTTCATCCCCACCACGCGCGCGATTGCGGCGAGGCCACCATTGCCGCGTTGCGCGAGATCGCCCGCCATCCGAAGGTGGTCGCGATCGGCGAGTGCGGCCTGGACTTCAACCGCAACTACTCCCCGCAGCCGAGCCAGGAGCAATGGTTGCTGGCGCAGCTGGAACTGGGCATCGAGCTGGGAAGGCCGCTGTTCCTGCACTCGCGCGACGCGCATCCGCGTTTCGCCGACATCCTCAGGGCGCACCGACCGGCGAAAGCGGTGGCGCACTGCTTCACCGGGGAGAAGGCGGAGCTGCACGCGTACCTGGACCTTGGCCTTTACATCGGCATCACCGGCTGGATCTGCGACGAGCGGCGCGGACGGCACCTGCTGGAACTGGTGCGCGACATCCCGCGCGACCGCCTGCTGCTGGAGACCGACGCGCCCTACCTCACGCCGCGCGACCTCAAGCCCCAGCCCAAGGCCCGTCGCAATGAGCCCGCTTTCCTGCCGCACATTGCCCGCGCCGTTGCCCGTGCGCTGGGCCGGCCGGCCGAGGACGTCGCCCGCGAAACGTCACGCAACGCACGAGCATTCTTCTGCCTTCCAGACCATGAACCTCGCTCACCTGCTCCATCGCAGCGCACGCTGGCTGCCTGAGGCGCCGGCGCTGGCGCTGGGCGAAGGCGCCACCGCCGGCTACGGCGAATTGTCGCGCCGCGTCGCATCGCTGGCCGGCGGCCTGCGCGGCCGGCTCGGTCTGGAGCCCGGCGACCGTGTCGCGCTGGCGATGAAGAACTGCCCCGAGTATTGGGAGGTCCTGTTCGCCTGCTGGCATGCGGGCCTGGCAGCGGTGCCGATGAACGCCAAGCTGCATCCGAGGGAGTTCGAGTACATCCTCGGCAACTGCGGCGCGAAGGCCTGCTTCGCGACGCCCGATCTCGCCGGGGAGATCGCCGGCGTGGAGACGATTGCCACCGGCAGCGCCGAGTACCGCCGGCTGGAGGCGGTCGCAATCCCGGTTGCGGAAACCGCCCCCGGCGACCTCGCCTGGCTGTTCTACACCAGCGGCACCACCGGCGTGCCCAAGGGCGCGATGCTGACGCAGCGCAACCTCTTGTTCGCGGTGCAGGCCTACTTCGCCGACATCGACAAGCTCGGGCCGCAGGACGCGATCCTGCACGCGGCACCGCTATCGCACGGCTCCGGCCTCTACGGGCTGCCCCATTTCGCCGCGGGCGCGGTGAACGTGATCCCGGAGAGCGGCGGCTTCGACGCCGGGGAGATGTTCAGGCTGCTGGAGCGCTGGCCGGGCGCCTCGTTCTTTGCCGCGCCCACCATGGTGGTGCGCATGCTCGCGAGCCCCGCTGCCCGCGCGCCGCGCCACCTGAAGACCATCACCTACGGCGGCGCGGCGATGTACGTCGCCGACGCGCTGCGCGCCATCGATCTGTTTGGCGGCGAGCGCCTGTACCAGCTGTTCGGCCAGGGCGAGAGCCCGATGACCATCACCGGCCTGCCGCAGTCGTGCCATGTGCGGCGCGAGAAGCTCGAATCCTGCGGCCTGGCGCGCACCGGCGTGGAAGTGAGGGTGGTGGATGGCGAGGACTGCGACCTGCCTCCCGGCGAGACCGGCGAGATCCTCACCCGCTCCGACTGCGTCATGGCCGGCTACTGGGAGAACCCCGGCGCAACCGGGCAGGCCCTGCGCGGCGGCTGGCTGCACACCGGGGACCTGGGGTCGCTCGATGCCGCGGGCTTCCTCACCCTGCGCGACCGCTCCAAGGACATGATCATCTCCGGCGGCTCGAACATCTACCCGCGCGAGATCGAGGAAGTGCTGCTGCGCCACCCGGCGGTGGCCGAGTGCGCCGTCGTCGGGCGGGCGCACCCGGAATGGGGCGAGGAAGTGGTCGCCTTCGTGGTCCGGCGCCAGGCCGCGGTGGGCGCCGGGGAGCTCGATGCCCTGTGCCTGGAGAACATCGCCCGCTTCAAGCGCCCGCGCGAATACCGCTTCGTGGAGAGCCTGCCCAAGAACAACTACGGCAAAGTCCTCAAGACCGAGCTGCGCAAGCTCCTATAATCCCGGCCCCATCAACCCACGGCCGGTGATGCTGGCGACGGACGAGGCGTAAGACATCCGCAGGCTGTTCGGGGTCCGGCTGAAGAAGGACCACGAGCTCAGGTTCGCCGCGACCGGCGCGGAGACGCTCTCGCAGGCCCAGCACCGATCCCCTGCCGGACCTGATCGGCCGTTATTCACCCTTCCCGGGATTCGGGGTGAAATACTTCTCGTACTTGCCCTTCACTTCCTTCCAGTCATCGGCGTCCGGCGGCGGCGTGCCCTTGCGAGTGATGTTGGGCCATTTCACCGCGTACTCGGTGTTGAGCGGCAGCCAGGCTGCCGCCTTCGCATCCGAATCCGGCACGATGGCCTTGGGCGGGCATTCGGGCTCGCACACGCCGCAGTCGATGCACTCGTCCGGATGGATGACGAGCATGTTCTCGCCCTCGTAGAAGCAGTCCACGGGGCAGACTTCGACGCAGTCCATGTGCTTGCACTTGATGCAGTCTTCGGTGACGACGTAGGTCATTGGCTCGGGAAGGTCGGTGGATGCGAAAAAAACGCGATTATCGCACCCTGGCGCACAAAGTCGAACGCCGCGCGCCGGCCGCCTGCACTTCAGCCCTTCACGCAAAGGACCTGCTTCAGGGTATGCACCACTTCGACCAGGTCGGATTGGTTCGCCATCACCGTATCGATGTCCTTGTAGGCGGCGGGGATTTCATCCAGCACGCCCTTGTCCTTGCGGCAAACAACCCCGGCGGTCTGCGATTCCAGGTCCGCCACAGAATACCGGCTCGCCGCCTGGTTGCGGCTCATGCGCCGCCCGGCGCCGTGGGCGCAGGAATGGAAGGCCTCGGGGCCGCCCTTGCCGCGCACGATGTAGCTGCGCGTGCCCATGCTGCCCGGGATGATCCCCAGTTCGTCCTCGCCGGCGCGGATCGCCCCTTTGCGCGTCACCCACACCTCCTCGCCGTAGTGGAACTCGCGCGCGACGTAGTTGTGGTGGCAGTTGACCGCCTCGGAGGTGACTTCGAAGGCCGGCAGGTGTCGGCGCAGCGCCTGCAGCACGATATCCATCATCTCCGCGCGGTTGACGACGGCGTAGTCCTGCGCCCAACCCACCGCCTCCACGTAATCATCGAAGTGGCGCGCGCCCTCCCTGAAGTACGCCAGGTCGCGGTGCGGCAGGTTCACCTGGTCGCGCTCGGCGTCCTTCCTCGCCAGCTCGATGAAATGCATGCCGATGGCGTTGCCGATGCCGCGGCTGCCCGAATGCAGCATCACCCAGGCGCCCCCGGCCTCGTCCAGGCACAGCTCGATGAAGTGGTTGCCGCCGCCCAGCGTCCCCAGCTGGCGCACCCAATCCGAGCGCTTGCCGAGGCGCTTCTCCACACCCGGATGCTTCTGCAGGATCGCCTTCAGGCCGCGCTTGAAGCGCTTTGCCGCGTGGCCGTGAGCATCCCGTTCTTCATGCTGGCTGAAGCCCACCGGAACATCACGCGTGATCTGGTTGAAGACCTTCCTCAGCGCGACCTCGTCGAGCTCATTGGCAGTGAGAGACAGCCGCGCCGCGATCATGCCGCAGCCGATGTCCACGCCCACCGCCGCCGGGATGATGGCGTGCAGGGTCGGGATCACCGCACCGACCGTGGCGCCGATGCCCAGGTGCACGTCGGGCATCGCCGCGACGTGGTGGTGGACGATCGGGAGTTTCGAGACGTTCACCAGTTGCCGGCGCGCCTCGGGCTCCAGGCTGTCGGTGTAGACCTTGACCGGGACGCGGCCTTCGCGGATGTCCTGCAGGACGGGCATCGTACCAGTCTAGCGCCGCCGGCCCGGTCAGGCGGCGAGCTTGCCCAGCAGCGCGCGCAGGGTGGCGAGTTCCCGCGCCGACAGCCGGCCGGTTGCGCCGCTGCGCCCAGCCGCGTTTCTCCATCCAGTCGGCGAGCGTCATGGCGCCGGAGCGCGCGGTGCCCAGCGCCGCGCTCAGCGCAGACTGCGACAGGCCCGGATTGGCGCCGATGATCACCAGCGCGGTGTAGCGCCTCGGCGTCATATCCACCCCCGCGGTGGCCTGGTGGAAGGCCTCGAACCCGGCCGGCTGCGCGCGCCGCAGAATCTAGCCCAGGTGCGCGTCGAGATCGCCATAGCTGAGACCCTCGACCCGCACTATGCTGCCCGGGCGCGGACCGCGGGTTTTGGCTTTGGGTGTTTCGCGCTGCATCTTCCGCAGGGTTGACCCGCCGATTGTAATGTTATACAACGACCGCCACTTCTGAGGAGGAAGAATCCCGTGGATCGCCGCCAGTTCAACAAGGCCGCCGCCGCCGCCGGCCTCGCCACTACCCTGTCCCCCGCCATCGTCCGCGCCCAGGCGCGCCGCCTGAAGGTCGGCGTGCTGCTGCCACGCTCCGGGGTGCAGGCCGGCATCGGCCAGGACTGCCACCGTGCCCTGGAGGTGGGCAGCCGCATCCTCGCCGACCTCGGCCTGCCGGGGCTGGACATCATGAACGGCGACACCGAGTCGAACGTCGACGTCGGCCGCGCCCGCGCCGAGCGCCTGATCAGCGAGGGTGCGCAACTCCTGGTCGGCGCCTTTGACTCGGGCCAGACCACTGCCATCGCTCAGGTGGCCGAGCAGCGCGGCGTCCCCCTGGTGATCAACATCGCCGCGGCGCCGCCGATCACCGAGCAGGGTTACAAGTTCGTGTTCCGCAACTTCCCCACCGCGCCCATGATCCTGGGCGACGCCTTCGCCAACCAGCTGGAGGTGTTCAAGGCCACGGGCGTGTCGCCCAAGACCGCGGTGTTCATGCACGTCAACGACACCTTCGGCGTCGCGATGCAGAAGGGCTTCAGCGGCGTGATGCAGAAGTTCCCCGCGATCCCCTACAAGGTGGTGGACACGATCGCCTACGACCCGGCCGCGCGCGACCTCTCGGTCGAGGTGACCAAGGCCCGCGCCTCCGGCGCCGAAGCGCTGGTCATGGTGAGCCGGCTGAACGACGCCATCCTGATCACCCGCGAGTTGGTCAAGCAGCGCTGGGCGCCGTCGGCGATCCTCAGTATGGGACCGGGCTGGTACGAGGACCAGTACCTGAAGACGCTGGGCAAGCTGGGCGATGGGCCGATCAGCTTCGTGCCCTGGTACGACCCGAACAAGAAGCTCGCCAAGGCGCTCGAGGCGGCGCACGTCAAGGCCCATCCCGAGATCAACCTCAACACCAACCACATCTACACCTTCGAGGCGCTGCTGGTCGCGGCCGATGCCTTCAAGCGCGCCGGCAGCGCGGATCCGAAGGCGCTGGCCGACGCCATCCGCGCCACCAACATCACGGACAACGTCAGCACCGGGCCTGGCATCCAGTTCGACGCCAAGGGCCAGAACGACAAGCTGCGCAACTCCGCGATCCAGAACCGCGGCGGCAAGCTGGTCGTTGTGGCGCCCGCCAGCGCCTCGAACGCGAAACCCGAGCTGCCGGTGCGGGCCTACGACAAGCGCTAGGTTGAGCAAAACCCGGGTCCCCGCTCCCGCGGGGACGGCAACCTCGGTCTGAAGCCGCCCTGCCGGTCGAGATCTACCTGAACGTCGCCGCCAGCGGCCTGTTGACGGGACTCGTCTACGGGCTGATGGCGCTCGGCCTGTCGGTGATCTTCGGCGTGGTGCGCGTGGTCAACTTCGCGCACGGCGAGATGATGACCGTGGCGATGTACCTCGCCCTGATGCTGTTCACCGCGCTCAAGCTCGACCCCCTGGTGTCGCTGGTGCCGATCGCGGCGGTGCTGTTCGTGTTCGGCTACCTGTTGCAGGCGGGCCTCATCAGCCCGTTCATCAACCGGCCCGAGCACAGCCAGTTCATGCTGCTGGTGGCGGTGGCGCTGATCCTGGTGAACCTGCAGCTGATCGCGTTCGGTCCGGACGCGAAGGGCATCCGCACCAGCTACTCCTTCGACAGCTTCAAGCTGGGACCCCTGGTGGTGGACGCGGCCAAGGTCTACGCCGCGGGCGCGGCGCTGGTGGTGGCCGCGGCGCTGTTCGCGTTCTTCCGCTTCACGCTCACCGGCAAGGCGATCCGCGCCTGCGCCGACAACTACCACGGCGCGCTGGTGGTCGGGCTCAACGTGCGCCGCCTGTACGCCCTCACCTTCGGCCTGGGCGCGGCCTGCGTCGGCGCTGCCGGTGCGATGCTGATGGCGGTGATCGACGTCACCCCGGCGATCGGCCCGGCCTACACCCTGCTCGCCTTCGTCATCGTCATCACCGGCGGCCTGGGCTCGATGCCAGGGGCCCTGCTGGGCGGCCTCCTGATCGGCCTCACCGAGGCCCTGGGCGGGGTGCTGTTCACGCCCTCGGCCAAGAGCATGTTCGCCTTCGCGCTGCTGGTACTGGTGCTGCTGTTCCGGCCGCAGGGCATCCTCGGACGCAAGGCGGCATGATCGCGCGGCTGCTGGAGGGCGTGCCACGCCGCGGCCTCGTGCTGCTCGGGCTGCTGCTTGCCGCGCTCGTCGTGTTCCCGTTCTTCGCCAGCGGCTACCTACTCACGGTGGGCTTCCTGGTGCTGTATTTCGCCTACGTCGGGCAGTCCTGGAACATCATGATGGGCTTCGCCGGACAGCTGTCGCTGGGGCATTCGCTGTACGTTGGCCTGGGCGCCTATGCCGCCGCCGCGCTGTACGTGCATTTCGGCGTCAGTCCCTGGATCGGCCTGTCGGCCTCGATCGCCTTCTCCGGCCTCGCCGGCGCGGTGATCGGCTTCCTCGCCTTCCGCTTCGGCGTCGCCGGGGTGTACTTCGCCATCCTCACCATCGCCTTCGCCGAGTTCGCGCGCATCGGCTTCGACCACTTCGCCTGGGTGCAGGGCTCCTCGGGCTTCTTCCTGCCGGTGGCCAACTACGCGACCAACGACCTGTGGAACCTGCGTGGCAGCCCCACCATGTTCTATTACCTGATGCTGGCGATGTCCGCCGCGGCCTTCGTGCTGTGCCACGCCCTTGTGCGCAGCCGCATGGGCTACTACTGGCAGGCGATCCGCGAAAGCCCGGAGGCGGCCGAGGCGCTCGGCATCAACGTGTTCCGCTACAAGATGGCCGCGGTGGTGATCTCCGCCGCCATGACCTCGCTCGCGGGCGTGGTGTTCGCGTTCTACTACAACAATCTGTTTCCCGAGCAGATCTTCCATATCTCGCGCTCCATCGAGCTGATCCTGGGGCCGATCATCGGCGGCATCGGCACCCTGGTGGGTCCGCTGGTGGGCGCCCTGCTGCTGACGGGCCTGGCCGAGGGCATGCGAGAGATCATGCTGCAGCTCAAGGTGGACGTCCCCGGCGTGAAGCAGGTGTTCTACGGCCTGTGCCTGCTGCTGGTGGTGATGTTCCTGCCGCACGGCGTGTGGCCGCCGCTGGCCAGGCGCCTCGGGCTGGAGCGCGGCGGCGCCGACGGCGCCGCACGCGCAGACGAAGGCAAGCCCTGAGATGGCGGTGCTGCTCGAAGTCCGGGGCCTGTCGAAGAGTTTCCGCGGCCTGCGCGCGGTGCAGCAGGTCGCCTTCGAGGTGCCCGAGGGTTCGATCACCGGGCTGATCGGCCCCAACGGCGCGGGCAAGACCACCGTGTTCAACCTGGTCGCCGGCGTGATGCGGCCCGACGCGGGCGAAGTCCGCCTGGGCGGCACGCGCATCGACGGCTGGCGGCCGGACCAGGTCTGCGCCGCCGGCGTCGGACGCACGTTCCAGATCGTGAAGCCGTTCGCGGGGCTGACCGTGCGGGAAAACGTGACGGTGGGCGCGTTGCGAAAGTCAAACGATGTCTCGTCGGCGCAAAGGCGCGCCGACGAGATCTTGGAAAAGCTCAGGCTGGGGCCGAAGCGGGGCATGCTCGCCTCCTCGCTCACGCTGCCCGACCGCAAGCGGCTGGAGGTGGCGCGCGCGCTCGCCACCAGGCCGCGGCTGCTGCTGCTGGACGAGGTGATGGCCGGGCTGCGGCCCACCGAAACCGACCAGATAGTCGCCTTCTTCCGCGAGCTCAACCGCGCCGAGGGCGTCACCATCCTGCTCATCGAGCACGTGATGCGCGCGGTGATGGCGCTGGCGCAGCAGGTGGTGGTGCTGCACCACGGCGAGGTCATCGCGCGCGGCGAGCCCGCCGCGGTGGTGCGCGACCCGGCGGTGCTGGAGTGCTACCTCGGCGAGGAGACCGAGGTATGAGCGCGCTGGTCTCGGTCGAGGGCCTGGACCTCTACTACGGCGACGCGCAGGCGCTCGCCGCGGTCAGCCTGGAGGTGCCGCAGGGCGAGATCGTCGCCATCGTGGGCGCCAACGGCGCGGGCAAGTCCTCGCTCATCCGCACCATCGCCGGCATCGAGCGGCCGCGTGCCGGCCGCATCACGTTCAAGGGCGCGCGCGTCGACGGCCTGCCGCCGCACCGCATCTGCGACCTCGGCCTCGGCCAGGTCGCCGAGGGGCGGCAGGTGTTCCCGACCCTCTCGGTGGAAGAGAACCTCCAGATGGGCGGCCTCGTGCCCCGCGCCCGCGCCGGCGCGAAGGCGAAGCTGGTCGAGGTCTACGCCATGTTTCCGCACCTGAAGGAGCGCCGCGCCCAGCTCGCCGGGACGCTCTCGGGCGGCGAGCAGCAGATGCTCGCCATCGGCCGCTGCCTGATGGGCAACCCGGAGTTCATCATGTTCGACGAGCCTTCGCTCGGCCTGGCGCCCAAGGTCGTGCAGGAGGTCCTGCACACCATCGGCGCCCTGAATGCGAACGGAATGACGGTGTTGCTGGTGGAGCAGAACGTGGCGGTGTCGCTCAAGATCTCCAGCCACGCCTACGTGCTGGAGAACGGCGCCATCGCCATGAGCGGCCGCGGCAGCGACCTGCTGCACGACGACCGCGTGCGGCAGGCCTACATGGGCCTGTAGGGCAGGCGGAGCGCTCTACAACGGCGCGAGAGCGTAGCCGAGCAGCCCGCCAAGCGCCGCCCCGCCGCGGTGCCTGCCCCGACTTTCCTCGGCTTATCGATCTCGCGAATGCCGGTGACGGTGCCGCACTCGTTGCGGCGGCTGCGACCGGTGCGGCGGCCGGTGCGCCGGCCCGCTTTGCCAGGATGCGCTGGAGCACCGCTTCGCTGACCCCGCCCTGCTTCAGTTTCAACAGGCCGTCGGGGCTGGTTCGAAACCGGGTTCGGCGCTGTCAATGGCCTGGAGCACGGTGGCCTCGCCCAGGCTACTGCGCCTTGATGCCGCCCTTGCGGATCACCTCGCCCCAGATCGGCGAGTCGCGGCGGATCACCTCGGTCAGCTCCTCGGGCGTGGTCCCGGTCGCGAGCAGGCCGAACTTGAGCATCTGCTCGCGGCCCTCCGGGGTCTGGATGATCTTGTTGATCTCCGCGTTCATGCGCTCCAGGACCGGCCGCGGCGTCCCGGCCGGGGCATGGATGCCGTTCCAGCCGGCGATGCCCAGGGGATAGCCCTGCTCGACGAAGGTGGGCAGGTCCGGCAGCGCCGGCCAGCGCTTCGGGCCGGTGACGGCAAGCGGAACCAGGCGGCCGGAGGCGAGGTGCGGGCCGACCGCGGCGAGATCCTGGATCGTCATCTGCACCTGGCCACCGAGGATCGCCTGGATGGACGGTCCGGCGCCGGAGTACGGCACGTGCAGTATCTTCAGCCCCGTGGCTGCGTTCAGCATCTCGCCGTAGACATGGGAGGTGGAACCGTTGCCGAACGAGGCAAAGTTGACCCCGGCGGGGTTGGCCCTGGCCCAGGCCACGAAGTCCTTGAGGTTCTTCGGCCCCAGCGACGAGGGCACCACCATCGCCAGCACCGTGAGGCCCAGTTGCGTCACCGGGGCGAAGTCCTTCAGCGAGTCGTACGGCAGCGGCACGCCCAGGTTGGGCGCGATGGTGAGATTGGAAACGTTGGTGTAGACGAAGGTGTAGCCATCGTTGGCCGAGTTCTTCGCCGCCTGCAGGCCGACCGCGCCCTGCGCGCCGGCGCGGTTCTCCACCAGCACCGGCTGGCCCAGCACCGGGGCCAGCTTCTCGCCCAGCCAGCGCGAGACGATGTCGGTCTGCCCGCCCGGCGGATAGGGGGCGATCAGCTTGATCGGCTTCGAGGGCCAGGCCTGGGCGAAGACCTGGGCCGACACCAGCAGCAGCAGCGACAGCAGGTAGCGCATGGCGGCTGCGTTCATGGTGTTTCCTTGTAGTAGGGTTTGTCGCCCGCGATGGTGACCCGGTCCATGACGCGACGGTGGCCAGGATAGTCGTTGACCGCGATGTGCTGGGTGGAGCGGTTGTCCCACAGCGCGAGTGAGCCCTGGCGCCAGCGGAAGCGGATCTGGAACTCAGGACGCTGGCTGTGGCGGTTGAGGAAATCGAGCAGCGGCGCCGATTCCTCCTCGGTCATGTCCTGGAAGCGGATCGCGTAGACCCAGTTGACGTACAGGATGCTGCGGCCGGTCTCGGGATGGGTGCGGATGCAGGGATGCGGCTGTTCCTTGAGCGCGGATTCGCTCGCCTGGATGCGCATGCTCTTCAGGTCGTCGTCGGCATAGGTTCCCTGCGGGCCGTAGGAACGCCTGGCGCTGTGCATCACCACCTGCTTCTCCAGCAGGCGCTGCAGCGCGGGCGAGAGCGCCTCGAAGGCGAGCATCTGGTTGGTCCAGATGGTGTCCCCGCCCACCGCCGGCGATTCGCGCGCGTACAGGCAGGTACCCATCACCGGCTCGGGCGAGAAGGTCATGTCGGTGTGCCAGCGGCCGCCGAAATTGAGCTTCTTCGCCTCCTGCGGTTCGCGCACGATCCGCATCATCTCGGGGTGCCCGTCTAGGGGCTTGATGAACGGCGTCTGCGCCAGCGGGCCGAAGTGGCCCGCGAAGGCCTTCTGCTGTTCCGGGGTGAGGTCCTGGTCGCGCAGGAAGATGACGCAGTGCTCGGCCAGCGCGCGGCGCAGCTCGGCCACTACCTCGGGCGCAAGCGGGCACGAGGCATCTATGCCCTCGATCTCGGCGCCGCCGGCGCCACAGATGAGCTTGACTTCGAATCCCCGGTAGCGGTCCATGAATGCCTCCCGCCCGGGATACTAACCTAACGCATCGCGCAGGGAGAACCATCCGTGACCCGTTTCATCTATACGCCCGCCGCCCTGCCCTGCGCTTCGCCCCCGCCGTAGGCGTTGCCGCCGCCGGCGGGACGTTCCATCGCGAACACCCGCTCGACCACCGTGTACTCGTCGTAGCCGCAGCGCGCGATCGGCCGCACGGCCGCGAGGTCGAAGCGGCCGTTTTTCATGAAGCGCTCATCGATGTGCATCCCGACCACCTGGCCGAAGACCACCACGCCCCCGGTCTCCCGGCCCCCGGCGTCGGTCACCCGCAGAACCTGCGTCACCCGGCATTCCATGGCCGCCGGCGAGGCGGCCACGCGCGGGGGCCGGATGAGGCGGCAGGGCGCGGTGGCGAGGCCGGCGTGCGCAAACTCGCTCTCGCCACGCGGCAGGCCCGCCGAAGTCAGATTCATCTGGTCGCGCAGGTCCCAGGTGGCCATGCTCCAGGCGAACTCCCCCGACTCGATGGCGAAGGCCGCGGCGTCCTTCTCGGTCTCGCTGCAGAAGCTCACGATGCGCGGCCGGCTCAGCACGCCGTTGAAGTAACTGTAGGGGGCGAGGTTCACGCGCCCGGCCTGGTCCATCGAGGAAATCCAGCCGATCGGTCGCGGCACCACCACGCCCTTGAACGGGTCCCAGGGAAAGAGCTTGCGGTCGCGGCTTTCCGGTTCGAAGAACATCATGCCGTGACCCCCACCTTGTCCGCCGCCTGTTCAACCGCGGGACGCGCCAGCTTCGCGCCCGGCCACACCGCCGGATGGCTGCGCGCGTACTGCAGCGGGTAGTCCAGCTTGACGCCGAAGCGCTCGGCCGCGTGCCAGACCCAGCGCGGGTCGTCCAGCAATCCGCGCGCGATCGCGATCCAGTCGGCCTGCCCTGCGGCGAGGATGGCCTCCGCCTGCTGCGCATCGGCAATCATGCCCACGGCACGCACCGGGATGCCCGGCACCGCCTTCCTCACCGCGGCGGCGAACGGCACCTGGTAGCCCGGCGCGACCTTGATGCGCTGGGCGGCGGACACGCCGCCCGAAGTGATGCACAGGAAATCCAGACCGATGGCCTTCAGTTCCCTCGCGTACGCAATCGTGTCCGCGATCTCGAAACCACCCTCCATCCAGTCGCTGCCGGTGATGCGCGCGCCCAGGGCGAGTTCGCGCGGCCAGGCCTCGCGCAGGGCGCGCGCGACCTCCAGCGGGAAACGCATGCGATTCTCCAGGCTGCCGCCGTAGGCATCGCTGCGCCGGTTGGCAAGCGGCGACAGGAACTGGTGCAGCAGGTAGCCATGCGCCGAGTGCAGCTCGATGAGGTCGAACCCGGCGCGCCGGGCGCGCGCAGCCGAGGCGACGAAGGCGTCCACCAGACCGCGCAGATCCGCGACGGACAACTCACGCGGCGTGTGCCAGTCCTGATCGAACACCAGCGCCGAGGCCGAAACCGTCGGCCAGGGCGACTCGCCCGGCCCCAAGGCGCGGCCGCCGGCCCAGGGCGCCTGCGCCGAGCCCTTGCGCCCGGCGTGCGCCAGCTGCACGCCGATGGGCGAGCGGGACACGCGGCGGCAGAAGTCCACCACGCGCTTCATCGCCGCCTCGTTGCTGTCGCTGTACAGGCCGGTGCAACCGTGCGAGATGCGCCCTTCGCGCGTCACGCCGGTCGCCTCCACCATCTGCAGCCCGGCGCCGGAGGCGGCGAGGCTGCCCAGGTGCATCAGGTGCCAGTCGGTCATGCTGCCGTCTTCGGCGGAGTACTGGCACATCGGCGACACCGCGACGCGGTTGGGCAGCGTCACCCCGCCGATGTCGAGCGGTGAAAAAAGTTTTGATTTCATCGCGCGATTCTATGCGATTTGACGCAGGTCAAGCCCGCGCGCGGGTTGCCTCGGTTTGTCGCCGTCGACCAGATGGATTACACGGTCGAGCAGCCGGGAAGGGCTAGGGGGCCGAGACGCCGATGCCGCGCGCGGTGAACTCGCGCCGCAGCGCCTTCGCGAAGGCCACCGCGCCGGGCTGGTCGCCGTGCAGGCACAAGGTGCCCACCTCCACCGCGACGCGCTTGCCCGAGAGGCTGGTGACCGTACGCTGCTCCACCATGGCGAGCGCCTGCGCCACCGCTTTCGCCTCCTGCTCGATCAGCGCGCCCGCCTGCCCGCGCGGGGCGAGCGTGCCATCGTTCATGTAGCCGCGGTCGGCGAAGCCCTCGCCCACCGCCGGCACGCCATGCCTCTTGGCGCAGGCCATCATGGTGCTGCCGGCGAGGCCGTACAGGATCACCCCGCCCCCGAGGTCCTTCACCGCGCGCGCCATCGCGTCCGACAGCGGCTGGTCGTTGGCGGCCATGTTGTACAGCGCGCCGTGGCACTTGACGTGGTGCAGCTTCGCGCCCGCAGCGCGGGCGAATCCCTCCACGGCGCCAGCCTGGTAGATGATGAGGTCATAGAGTTCCTGCGGCGAAATCTTCATCGCGCGCCGGCCAAAGCCCATGATGTCCGGCAGCGACGGGTGCACGCCAATCGCGACGCCGTTGTCCACTGCGAGGCGCACAGTCTTGCGGATGGTGGCCGGGTCGCCGGCGTGGAAGCCCGCGGCGATGTTCGCGGAACTGATGTGCGGCATCACCTCGGCGTCGGCGCCCATCTTCCAGGCGCCGTAGCTCTCGCCCATGTCGCAGTTCAGATCGATCGTCCTGGTCAAGGTCTGGCTCATCGGAAGGTCCAGTTGAGTGCGCGCAACGCCGAATCCACCCGCCGCCGCAGCACGCGGCGCAATTCCCCCGCCTGCTCCAGCGTGCAGCGCGCGAAGCGCACGCTGCCGCCGGGGGCCAGCTGCGCCAGGCGCGGCACGTCGGCCGCCGCGATTTCCGCGATCTTGGGGTAGCCGCCGGTGGTCTGGTGGTCCGCCATGAGCGCGATCGGCTGGCCGCCGGAGGGCACCTGCACCGTGCCCAGGCAGGCCGGTTCGGAGTTTATCTCGCCCGCCCGTTCCCGCGCGAGCCCCGGCCCCGCCAAGCGCAAGCCCATGCGGTTGGAGTCCGGCGACACCCGCCAGGTGGCCTCGAAGAACGCGCGCCGCGAGGCAGCGTCGAACAGGTCGTGGTGCCGGCCTTCCATGGCGTGGACCAGGATGGGCTCGCGCTCGGGCCGCGTCAGCGCCGGCACCGACCAGGCGACGCTGCGCACGCCGCCGTCGAACACCTTCTTCGATTGCAGCCGGGCGAAGCGGGTCGCGGCCAGGCGCGCGGCATCCTTTGCCAGCGGCACGCGGTCGCCCATGCGCAGGGCGCGGCCCTCCAGCCCGCCGAAGCGGGCCGGGATGTAGGTGCTGCGGCTGCCCAACACCGGCGCGGTGGCGATGCCGCCGGCGACCGCGAGGTAGGCACGGCTTCCCGCCACCGCGCGCAAAACCTGCAGGCGGTCGCCCCTGCCCACCAGCACCGGCCGGTCCAGGGGCAGCGTGGCGCCGTTCAGGCGCGCGTCGAATTCCGCGCCGCACAGCGCCACCAGCGCCTCCTGCTCGAACAGCAGTTCCGGCCCCAGCACCGTGACTTCGAGCGCCGCCTCCGCCGGCGCGTTGCCCACCAGCGCGTTGGCGAACTCGAGCGCGATGCCGTCCATCGCGCCACAGGGCACCACGCCGATGTGCTGCAGGCCGTGGCGGCCGGCGTCCTGCACGGTCGTCTGCAGGCCCGGCTTGTTGACGAGGATGCTCACCCGTTTCTCACGCCAGTCGCTCGAACTCGGACAGGGCGATCGGCATGAAGCGCACCCGGTCGCCGGGCGCGAACAGGCTGGGTGGCTCGCGCGCCGGATCGAACACCCTGAGCGGGGTGCGGCCGATGATGCTCCAGCCGCCGGGCGTCTCGTAGGGATAGACCGCGGTCTGCAGGTTGGCGATGGCGACCGACCCCGCCGGCATGCGCGTGCGCGGCGTGGCGCGCCGCGGCAGCGACAGCCTGGGGTCCAGCCCCCCGATGTAGGGCTGGCCGGGCGAGAACCCGACCATGAGCACCCGGTGGAGGAGCTTTGCATGGCGCTTCGCGATCTCCGCCTGCGACAGCGACAGCTTCGCCGCCAGTTCCGGCAGGTCGAGGCCGAACTCGGCTGCGTAGCAGACAGGGACCTCGACGGTGCGTCCCGAATCCTCGAACTTCCCGGCCAGCTTTAAGCATTCCGCCAGCAGCGCCTTGCAGTGCGGCAGGATCGGGTCGGGCAGTCCCGGGTGGTAGGGATCGACGTGCAGCGCGATGCCGCACAGCGCCGGGACGATGTCGCGGAGCCACGGCAGCCTGCGCGCGCGCAGGGCCGCAGCCAGCGCCTGCAGGGACTGATTGGTCTGGAGATCCAGTGTTTCGCCGAATTCGGCGTACAGCGCCGAGTCGCCCAGCGGCGAGAGGCGCAGGGTCTTGAGGAGCTTTTTCAGGGTTGCCGCGGGCGCGCCACGCCCAGCTGCAGCTCGCGGTGGTGGCGCGCGTCCTGGGCGATCGCCGCGGCCAGTTCCGCGAGGCCCTGCTCGTCGGCCAGCCCGCGCCCGATCAGCAGGCGCTCGAGCGCCCGCACCCAGTGCAGGTAATAGGTGTCGCCGCGGTCGGGGTCGCCTTCAGCCTGCGCGTCGCGGATCACCTGCGCCAGGGTTTCGGCCCACTCGGTCCAGGTGAACAGCCCCCTCTGGTGCAACTGCAGCGCCAGCGCGAAGGCGAGCGCCTCCCAGGGGGCGTTGAACACCGGCGCTTCGGCGGGCCGATTCAAGCGCGTTCCAGGTAATCGTCCCACAGGTCCAGGTGGACGCTGTCACGGGAAACTTCGCGGCGCGGCTCGCCCCACAGCTCCCCGGCGCTGAAGCGCACGCTGTAGCAATGCTGCGGCTTCGGACCCAGGCCCAGCGCATGCGTGTCCGGGAATACGTACGCGCCGTGATCCAGGTGCACCACGCCCTGCCTGCCGCGGCAATAGCGCGGCATCCGGGTATGCGCGGGCGGGTTGAGGTTCTTCACCCGCACCCGCTCGCCGACCACGAAGCGCGGCGCGACCGGATCGTCCAGCTTGGCGCCGCGGCTGTTGGCCAGCATCTTCATCGCGGTCGCGGCGTCGGGCGCCGCGAGCGACGGATCGCGCGGCTCGAGGGCGCGGCCGGCGCGCAGTTCCTCCGCTGTCACCAGGCCCTTTTCCACCGCCAGCCGCTCCAGGCCCTTGTGCCACAGCTCGTAGTAGCTCAAGGCGAGGTACTCGGCCGGGTCGCGGTTCTCGCGCGCAAAGCGCGACATGTCGAGGTTCCAGCGCCCCAGCATGCCCAGCGCGAGCGTGACGGCGAAGGCGCGCCGCTCCCAGTCGTGATGGAACACCGGTTCGTCGGGCTCCGGGATCACCGGACCGAAACCCTGCATGCCGCCCAGGTCCTGGCCGCCGTTCATCGCGCGGTGCCGATCATGTGGTCGCGGGTCACCAGCGCGGCCAGTTCGGCCTCGCCGAGCCGTTCGGTGCCCGCCGGCCGCTCCGGGATCACCAGGTAGCGGATCTCGGCGGTCGAGTCCCAGACCCGGACCTCGACCTCCTGCGGCAGATCGACGCCGAACTCGCGCAACACGCCGCGCGGGTCGGATACGGCACGGGAACGGTACGGCGCGGACTTGTACCAGACCGGGGGCAGGCCCAGCACCGCCCAGGGGTAGCAGGAGCACAGGGTGCAGACCACCATGTTGTGCACCCTCGGGGAGTTCTCCAGCGCCACCAGGTGCTCGCTCTGGCGGCCGACGTAGCCCATGCTCGCGATCGCCGTGGTCGCGTCGCGCAGCAGCAGCTCCCGGTAGGCCGGATCGGTCCAGGCCTTGGCCACCACGCGCGCGCCGTTGCGCGGCCCGACGCGGTGCTCGTAGGTCTCGATCAGCGCCTCCAGCGCCTTCGGATCGACCAAACCCTTCTCGGTCGCGATCCGCTCCAGGGCGCGCACGCGGAAGGTGATGGTATCGTCGTCGTGACGATGATCATGGTCGTGGCCATGGTCGTGGTCATGGTCGTGGCCGTGATCGCTTCGGCCGCTCATGCCACCCACTCCGATACCGGCGCCTTTGCCTCGTGCAGCGGCTGGCAGACGATGTCCACCAGCGACGGCCCGCCGTGCGCGAAGGCCGCCTTGAGCGCGCCGGCCAGCCGCCAGGGTTCGGTCACGCGCCAGGCTTTCACGCCGAACGCCTCGGCGACCCGCGCGTGGTCGGTGACGCCGAAGTCCACCGAGAAGTAGCGCGCGCCGTAGCCCGTCTTCTGCCCCGCCTTGATCCAGCCGTAGACCGCATTCGAGATCACGACGAACGTGACCGGGAGCTTCAGGCGCGCAGCGGTTTCCAGTTCGCCGGCGCACATGCCGAAGCTGCCGTCGCCCATGACGCCGACGGTCTTCACCGACGGCCGGCCGAAGTGCGCGCCGATGGCCGCGGCCAGGCAATAGCCCAGCGCGCCATGCGCGCGGTTGGAGAACACGCGCTTGCCGGTACCCCGGATCGGGTAGAACGCCGAGAAGTACGGGCAGGGCGTGCCCGGATCCAGCACCACGATGGCATCGGGGTCCAGGGCCCGCGCCATCTCGGCCACCACGCGCTCGGGCTTGATGGGCGCCTCCTCCGATCTGGCGAGGGCGTCGAACTTGGTGAACTTGGCCTCGCGCGCCCTCTTCACCGCGTCGGCGTCGAGCGGGCGATTCATGCCATCGAGCGTCTCGTTCAGCGCCGCCAGCGCCAGCTTGGCGTCCGCCACCAGCGGCACATCCACCTTGTAGTTGGCGCCAATCGCCTTCGGGTCCACGTCCAGGTGCAGCACCCGCGTCTTGCCCGGTGCCGGATGGCGCCAGCGCTCCGTGGTGACCGACCCGGCGCGGCAGGTGATGAAGAACACCAGGTCTGCGGCATCCACGATCGAGCGGGTTTCCGGGGTGCCGCCGTTCGATCCCACCACGCCCACTGCCAGCGGGTGGTCGTCGGCGATGGCGCCCTGCCCGCTGACGGTGGTCGCCACCGGCGCGGACAACTTCATCGCCAGTTCCGCGAGTTCCGACTCCGCCCCGGACATGACCACGCCGCCGCCGCAGATGAACACCGGGTTCCTGGCCGCGCGCAGCAGCTTCGCCGCCAGCTCGACGTGCAAGGGGTCGGGCGCGCTCCGGCGCGCGGGGATCTGCCCGAGGCTGGGGTCGGCCCAGACCTCGCTGCGCTCCACCGGGCCGTTCTGCACATCGAAAGGCAGCGCGATGTGCGCCGATCCCGGCCGACCGGTGGTCATCTCGCTGAACGCGGCGCGGAGGCTGCGCGGGATGTCCTGCGGGCGCTCCAGCACCGCGTTCCACTTGGTGACCGGCTTCATCAGCGCGCCCTGGTCCAGCTCGGTCAGGGTGAAGCGGCCGCGAGAGGATACCGACACGTCGGTGTTGATCGCGAGCACCGGCACCGAGGATTGGTTCGCCTCCACCAGTCCGGGCAGGATGTAGGTGGCGCCTCCGCCCGAAGGCCCCTCGCACACGCCGACCTTGCCCGAGACGCGGGCGTAGCCGTCGGCCATGTAGGCGGCGTGGCGCTCGTCCCTCGTCAGCACGTGCCGCATTCCGTGCGGCAGCCGCGCCAGCGCGTCGTAGAACGGCAGGCTGGTGTCGCCGCACAGGCCGAAAATCACCTCGACGCCATGCATCTGGAGCATCTCCACCGCTGCTTCGGCGCCGGTGAGGGTGGCCGCTGCCGCATCAACGGGTTTGTTCATGCGGCTATTATAGGGCGTGGAAAAATACGTTCCCGCGCCCGGCGAGCTGGTGCTCGACCATGTCGCGCACTTCGTCCCCGATCTCGTCGCCGCGCGCGGTGCGCTGCAGGCGATGGGCTTCGCGGTGACGCCGGAATCGGCGCAGTCGAGCCCGGATGGCCCCGCCGGGACCTCCAACGTGACCGTGATGCTGCCGCAGGGCTACCTGGAGTTCCTCGCCCCCACCATGGACACGCCCAACGCCGCGAGGCTGCGCGCCACCATGTCCCGCTATTGCGGGGTGCACCTCGCCTGCTTCGGCACGCCGGCCGCCGCAGCCGAGCATGCTCGCCTCGCCACGCACGGCTTCGCGCCGCTGCCGCTGGTCGAATTGGGCCGGGAAACCGAGACCGGGCGGGCGCAGTTCAAGCTGATCCGCTGCGCGCCCGAGGCCATGCCCGAGGGACGCGTGCAGTTCGTCGAGCATCTAAGCCCCGAAGTGATCTGGCACGAGCGCTGGATGGGGCACGCGAACGGCGTGCGCAAGCTCGCCTGCGTGTTCGTGGTCGCGGACGATCCGGTCGCCGTCGCCGCCCGCTGGGCGCACTTTGCCGCGCTGCTGCCCCGGCCCGCCGGCCGCTTCGTGCATCTGAGGACCGACCGGGGCGACGTGCTGGTGGGCCGGCGTGGCGAATGGGAGCAGCTCTTCGGCGACAAGGTACCCGCGGCGCCGGCGCTCGCGGGCTACGCGCTGGAATGCGAGGACCCGGAAGGCCTCGCGCGCCGCGTGCTGCTGGCGGGTGCCGCGGTCCGCAAGCTCCGGCCGCGGCTCTTCGCCGCGGGGCTGCCGGCGGCGCTGGGCGGGAACTGGGTGGTCGGCACCGCGGCGGCGCTGGCGCTGGACGGTTGAGCTGCGCTGGGCACGGCACGAGGCCGGCACTGCCCAGATCGGCAGCGCACCGATCAGCCTTCAGAACGCGGCGCGAAAGGCGTTCAGCGCCGGTTCGTTGCGCCAGGCTTGGGCGCCGGGGACCTGCGCCAGCGCCGGGGATTCAGCCGCCATCAGCCCCCGCGCTCGAGCACCAGCTGCACGTCCCCGAGCGCCCGCTCGGCGAAACCGCCCTCGCAGTAGCTGAGGTAGTACTGCCACATCCGGATGAAGGTATCGGGATAACCCAGTGCACGCACCCGCGGCGCGTTGCCGAGGAAGTTCTCGCGCCAGCGCGCGAGCGTGGTGGCGTAGTGCGGACCGATGTCCTCCAGCGCGACGATCCGCAGCCGGCTCGCGCCCGTCATCTCGCTGGCGAGCGCGGTCACCGACGGGATGCAGCAGCCGGGGAAGATGTAGCGCTTGATGAAGTCCACCTCCCGCTTCGCCTGCTCGTAGCGCTGGTCGGCGATGGTGATGGATTGCAGCAGCATGCGGCCCCCCGGATGCAGGCGCCGTTCGCAGACGCGAAAGAACTCGCCGAAGTACTGGTGTCCCACCGCCTCGATCATCTCGATGGACACCAGCTTGTCGTAAGCGCCCTCGAGGTCGCGGTAGTCGCGCAGCAGCACGCTGACGCGGTCCGCGAGCCCCGCGGCGCGCACCCGTTCGGTGGCGAGCGCATGCTGGTTGGGCGAGATCGTGGTGGTGGTGACGCGGCAGCCGTACTTCCCCGCGGCGTGCAGCGCGAACCCGCCCCAGCCGGTGCCGATCTCCAGCACGTGGTCCTGTGGCCCGAGCGCCAGCTTGCGGCAGATGGCCTCCAGCTTCGCCGCCTGCGCCTCGGCGAGCGTCATCCCCGGGCGCTCGAAGATGGCGCTGGAGTACATCATGGTTTCATCCAGGAACAGGCGATACAGGTCGTTGCCAAGGTCGTAGTGAGCCGAGATGTTGCGCCGGCTTCCCGCGCGCGTGTTGCGGTGCAGCCAGTGCGCTGAGACGCGCAGCGGCGAGGACAGGCGCGCGAGCCCGCCCTCCATCCCGTCCAGCGCCTCGCGGTTGCGCAGCAGCAGCCGCATCAGCCCCGTCAGGTCGTCCGCGACCCAGTGCCCCAGCATGTACGCCTCGCCCGCCCCAACCGAACCGCCGAAGGCGAGCTCCGGGTAGAAGGCCGGGTGGCGCACGGTGACGTTCACCGCCGCGCCGCCCGCGGCGCCGAAGCTGCGCGACTCGCCCTGCTCGTGCAGCGCCAGGCGGCCGTGGCGGAGCCCGGAGAGCCGCGCATGGACGAGCCGGCGCGCGAGGCCGGCGAGGAGTCCCGCGCGCGGCCGCGGGCGGGAGAGATCGACCAGGGTCGGATCGTTCAGGTTCATGGGTGGGCGTAGAAGGGCGTGCGTCGGGTCCAGAGCCGCAAGGCCTGCCAGTAGATCGCCGCCACGACCTGCAGCGGCATGAGCGGGAAGCGCGCGAGCGCCCCGGCGAGCGAGGCGGTGCCGATCTCGCGCCGCGCCAGATCGAGCGTCGCATCGAACACCTTGGCCTCGCCCTCCAGGTTGCGCATGTGCACCGCCAGACGCGCGCCGGGCTCGCTGAAGCGCCAGTCGTAGCGCAGCGCCATGGGCAGGAACGGCGAGACATGGAAGGCCTTGCCGAAGCGGAAGCGCAGCTCCCCGCCTCCAGTCTGCAGCACGTAGGCGTGGCGCTCGTTCCAGGGCGTGTTGGTGATCTCCGCGACGATGGTCTCGACCTTGTCGCCCGCGGCGTCGTAGCAATAGTAGAAGCTCACCGGGTTGAAGCAATGGCCGAACATGCGCAGGTGCGCGAGCAGGCGGATCGGGCCCGCGGGCCGGCGGCCGGTTTGCGCGGTGACGCGCTCGCGCACCGCCTGGTCCAGGGGCACGGCGGGATCGCCCAGGTAGTCCGCGCGGCGCAACCAAGCCAGCGCCGGCCGGCGCGCGGACCAGAACCAGCGGCCGCGGAACACCTGGTCCAGCTCGGCGAGGTCCAGCCACGCCATGAACAGGCGGTAGCGGAACTCACGCGGGCGTGGCGCGAAGCGCCGGTGCCTAAGCGACCCGGTGTACAGGGCGCTGTGCATCGCCGATGTCCTCCGCGAAATGCGCCAGCGCCGCCAGCGCGCTTGTCACGCCGTCCTCGTGAAAGCCGTTGCGCCAGTAAGCGCCGCAATAGTAGGTGCGCCGCCCGCGATTGAGTTCGGCCTGCCGCGCCTGCGCCGCGACCCCGGCTGGGGTGAACAGCGGGTGGTGGTAGGTGATGCACTTCAGCACCTTCGAGGGGTCCACGGCATCGCTGCGATTGAGCGTCACCAGGAACGGCTCGGGCGCATCCAGTCCCTGCAGGATGTTCATGTTGTAGGTGAGCGCGACGCGCTCGCGTGCCCCGGGCAGCAGGTGGTAGTTCCAGGCCGCCCAGGCCAGTGGCTTCTTCGGCAGCAGCCGCGAGTCGGTATGCAGCAGCGCTTCGTTCTCCTGGTAGGGAATCGCGCCCAGGACCTCGCGCTCGGCCGGGCTGGGGTCCGCGAGCAGGCGCAGGGCCTGGTCGCTGTGGCAGGCGATGAAGACGGAATCGAAGCGTTCAGCCATCCCGTCGCGCGTCCGCACGATCACCTGCCCCGGCAGGCGGCGGACCCACTCCACCGGGGTGCGCAGGCGGATGCGGTCGCGCAAGGGTGCCACCAGCTTCTCCACGTAGCGTGCGGAACCGCCGCGGACGACACGCCACACCGGCCGCTTGTCCACCGACAGCATGCCGTGGTTGTGCAGGAAGCGGATGAAAAAGCGCGCCGGGAACGCGAGCATCGACTGCGGATCGGTGGACCAGATGGCAGCGCCCATCGGCACGATGTAGTGCTGGACGAAGCTGCGGCCATACCCGCCCCGCTGCAGCAGCTCGCCGAGCGGCACCTCGCCCCCGGGCTGGCGCAGGAGCAGCGGCGCCTCGCGGTTGAAGCGCAGGATGTCGCGCACCATGCCCAGGAACGAGGGCCGCAGCAGGTTTCGGCGCTGTGCGAACAGGCTATTGAGCGTCGTGCCGTTGTACTCCAGCCCGCTCGCCTCGTCGCGCACCGAGAAGCTCATGCGGCTCGCCTGCCAGCCGACGCCCAATTCCTCCAGCAGGGCGACGAAGTTGGGGTAGGTGCGGTGGTTGAACACGATGAAGCCGGTGTCGACCGCATAGCGCCGCCCGCCCTGCTCCACCAGGTGGGTGTGCGTGTGGCCGCCGGCGTGGCCGCCGGCCTCGAACACGGTGATGTCGTGCTCGCGGTGAAGGCGGTGCGCGGCGACGTTGCCGGCGATGCCCGAGCCGATGATCGCGATCTTCATCGCTTTCTCGCCTCGCGCACCGCCGCCGGGACCCTGCGCAACTCGTGCACCAGGCCCAGTGCCGCCAGCAGCTTCAGGCCGTACCAGCTCAGGTCCACCTCCCACCAGTAAAAGCCCTGGTGCGCCGCGCCCGGATAGTGGTGGTGGTTGTTGTGCCAGCCCTCGCCGAAGGTGAGCAGCGCGAGCCAAAGGTTGTTGCGCGAGTGATCGCGCGTCGCATAGCGCCGGCTGCCAAAGCGATGCGCGAGCGAGTTGATGGTGAAGGTCGCGTGCCAAAGCGCAACCGTGGAGATGCACAGGCCCCAGACGACGTACTCCAGGCCGCCGGCGGCGTAGAGCGCAGCCGCGAGCAGTGCCGGCACCAGCGCGTCATAGCGATCGAGGAATCGCAGCTCCGGGAAACGGGCGAGGTCCGCCACCAGTTCCTGGCGCGTGGCGAAGTTCTCGCGCGCCAGGAACCAGCCGGCGTGGCTCCAGGCGAAGCCGTGCTGCAGGGCGGAGTGCGCGTCCGCCGGGCGGTCGGCATGGGCATGGTGGTGGCGGTGGTGCGAGGCCCACCACAGCGGGCCGCGCTGCACCGCGGAGGCGCCCAGCACCGCGAACAGGAACTGCATCGGGCGCGAGCAGCGGAAGGCCCGGTGCGAGAAGTAGCGGTGGTAGAAAGCGGTCACCGCGAACATGCGCAAGGCGAACAGCGCCGCGGCAAGCCCCACCAGTTCCAGGCTCGCGCCCACCCACAGCGCGCCCAGGCAGCCGGCATGGACGGCGATCAAGGGCAGCACGCGAAGGAGGTCGGATCCCGCCGGCGCGGAGGCGCTGTCGAACCAGCAGCGGAGGGTATCGAGCGTGCGCTTCATGGCCATTGCTGCGGTACCTTGCGCAGCCGTGCCGCGTCGTAGCCCTGCTCGCGCAGGAACCCGAGCAGGCGCTGGTAGTCCGCCTGCGGAATCTGCGGCTGGCGCGCCATGATCCACACGTAGTCGCGCTTCTCGCGCCCGATCACCACCTGGCCGTAGTCCGGGGCGAGCCAGGCGATGCGGAAATCAGCCTTGATGGGCCAGACGAAGCGCATGCCCCACACCGCGTTCCCGGTGCCCGGGACCACGAAGCCGCGCGGGGTGTAGCGCTTCAACTCGCCGTCGAACCCGCCCTCGCGGAAGGTGAAAGTGGTGGCAATGCTGCCGTCGGCCCCCAGCCGGTAGGATTCCACCGCGTTGTGGGCGCCGGTCTCGATGAAGGTCGGGATGCTGGCGATCACGTACCAATCGCCCATGAAGCGCGCCAGGTCCACCTGAGGAGCCAGCGCAAGCGGCGGCAGCCCCGGGCTGGAACAGCCGGCGAGCAGCGCAAGGGCGAAGGCCACCCGTTTCATACGCTTCGCCTCGGCCCGGGAAAGAACGCATTGGTGCGCAGCACGTAGTTCGCGTACTGCGGCCGGCGCTGCCCGATGTCCTTCTCCAGCAGCGCCACGCCTGAGACGCGCAGCAGCAGCAGGCTCATGAGCAGCGGCGAGAACACCGTCCACCAGGCACCCGCGGCGGCGGCGAGCAGCCAGAAGCCCCACCAGAGGCAGAATTCGCCGAAGTAGTTCGGGTGCCGGCTGTAGCGCCACAGCCCGCGATCCATGACGCCCCCGGCGTTGCGCGGGTCGGCCTTGAAGCGGGCCAGCTGGGCGTCGGCAAGGGCCTCGAAACCGAGGCCGAACACCACCAGCGCGGCCCCCGCGCCATCGAGCGCGCCGGCCGGCTGGCCGGAGCCAATCGCCGCGGCCAGCGGCGCGGAGATGATCCAGGCCAGCACCGCCTGCAGGCCGAAGACGAGGTACAGGCTCCTCCAGGCGAAGCCAGGCTCGTTGCGCGCGCGGATGGCGCGGTAGCGGTGGTCCTCGGGCGCGCCCCAGTTGCGCGCGGCGAGGTAGCCTGCCAGGCGCAGCGACCACAGGGCCACCAGCGCGAGCACCAGCAGCGCGCGCCCATCGATCGCCTCCGCCGGCACGGCATAGACCGCGGCCGCGGCGAGGAAGAACAGCGACCAGAAGATGTCCACCAGCCCGGCGTTGCTGCGCGCGGTGGCAACCGCCCAGGCGAGCAGCGCGAGCGCGACGGTGGCCGGCAGGCCGGCGAGCCAGTCCTGCAAGAAGCTCATCTGGCCTCCAGCCGCAGCGCAAGGGCGGACAGCAGCGGCGTGGCAAGCGCCCAGCCGGCGGCAACCGCGGTCAGGCCCAGCAACGGGTCGGCGAATTGCAGCGCGCCCAGCCGCTCGCCCGCGTAGTACGCCACCGGGCCGCCGATGGCGCCAAACAGCACGCCCAGCACCGGCCACTCGCGCAGCCAGCGCAGCGACACGTTGAGGGTGGTGGCGAACAGCGCCCACAGCGCCACCATCCACACCGGCGCCAGCGCCGACAAGGGGACCGCGCCGGCAAATGACACCCAGCCCGTCATTGCGAGCACGGAGTCGAACGCGAACCCGGCCAGGGCCGCGACGAGCACCAGCGACAGCTCATCGCGCGGATTGCGGGAACGAAAGACGATGAACGCCGCGATCAGCAGCGCGACCAGCGCGCCCTGCCAGGGAAAGCCGCGCGCCGCGCCCAGCACGCAGGCAAACCAGCCGGCCTGGAAGAGCAGGAAATTGACCGCCACGGCCGACCGGGTCGCCACGAACACGCGCCCTTCAGTCCGCGGGACGCTCGAACAGGTAGTGGCTGACCCACCATTGCTGGCCGGCGTCGTGGCCGAACAGACCCGCGCAGGCCATGAAGAACAGGCGCCAGCGCTGCAGCCACAGCCCCGCCTCACGCTCGCCGTAGGCGCGCGCGAGCACCGGCAGCGCCTCGCCGCGGCGCCGGTCCAGGTTCTCCAGCCAGGCATTCGCGGTACGCTCGTAGTGCGTGCCGTCCCAGCGCCAGCGGTGCACGAGGCGCAGCCGGTCCTGGAAGCGCAGCGCGAGCTCGTCCGCGGGCATGATGCCGCCGGAGAAGAAGTGCCGGCTGATCCAGTCCGACGGCCCCGCGTCGGTGAAGGCATAGCTCTGGGCGCGGTGGCAGAACACGTGCATGAAGAAGTGCCCGCCGGGGCGCAGCCAGCCGTGCACACGGTGGAACATCGCGCGCCAGTTGCGCATGTGCTCGAACATCTCCACCGAGACCGCACGGTCGAAGCGCTGCGGCGTGTCGAACGCGTTCATGTCCGCGGTGCGCACCGTGACGTTGGCGAGGCCCCGTGCGCGCGCTTCGCCCTCGATGTAGGCGCGCTGCGAGGCGGAGTTGGACACCGCGGTGATGCGGCTGCCCGGGTAGGCGGCGGCCATCCACAGCGTGAGCGAACCCCAGCCGCAGCCCAGTTCCAGGATGTCCTGCCCGTCGGCCAGGCCGGCGCGCAGGCAGGTCTCGGCAAGGGCGGCTTGCTCGGCCTCGACGAGCGTGACCACGCCCTCGGGCCACCAGCAGCTGCTGTACTTGCGGTGCGGCCCCAGCGCCAGGCCGAAGAACTCGGCTGGCACCTCGTAGTGCTGGGCGTTGGCGAGGTGCGGCACCGGCGCAATCTGGGCTGTATCCATGTCGCGCAGGAAGGCCTCGGCGCGCAGCGCGGCGCCTTCGCTGCCGGCCTGCGCCAGTTGCGCCAGGCGCTGCTTAACCAGGCGGCGCACGCCCCTGCGTATCACCGCATCGGGCACCAGGCCCCGCTCGACCCAGTCGAGCGCAAGTTGTGTCGTGCTCATGTATTGCTCTTCCTGGGACGCAGCAGCGCCACCAGGCGCCGTACGCCGGCTTCGATGTCCGCGCCCAGTGGCACCGCGCCGGCGGCGACGATGGCGTCACGATGGCGCACCGAGGTCTGGCCGCCGATCAGCACCGGGATGTCCACCTGCGCGACCAGCGCCGGCAGCGCCTTGCGCAGGGTTGCTGGCTCGGGGTCCAGGGAACTGGAAACGACGATGGCGCGGCAATCGGCGCGCCGCGCCGGCAACGCCAGTTCCGCCAGCGGCAGGTTGGCGCCCAGCGGCACGCAGCGCAGCCCCGCTTCGCTGGCGGCGATGGCGAACAGGAGCAGGCCGATCTCGTGGAACTCGCCGGGGGCGCAGGCGAGCAGCAGCTTGGGGCCAGAGGGCAGGCGCCGGTGGTGCAGGCGCGCGCCCAGCTTGTTCCTCAGATAGACGGCGAAGAAATGCTCCTCGGCGACGCCGCCGGCGGTCCGGTCCCAGCGCTCCCCCAGGGCGCACAGCAGCGGCATGAGCAGGCTCGAGGTCACGCGCTCGATCGGGTGCAGCGACAGCGCCTCCTCGTAGACTGCGTCCAGCGCCGCCTCGTCGAAGCGCGCGATGGCGGTGGACATGCGCTCCAGGTAGCGGGCCCAGGGCCCGGCGGCGGGCGGCGCCTGGCGCGCCTGTACCCCGCCGGAGAGCGCCCGGCGCACCTGCCCGATGGGCACGCCCTTGGCCATCAGCGAAAGCACCTCGTGGATCTGGTTCACCTGCGCCTGGGTGTACAGGCGGTGGCCGGTGCGGGTGCGCGATGGACGGATCAGGCCGTAGCGCCGCTCCCAGGCGCGCAGCGTGACCGGCAGCACGCCGGTGAGGGAGGCGACGGTCCGGATCGGGTAGCGCTCGGTGCCGGCGGCGGAGTCGGTGCCCATCCCACAACTATACATAACTTGTACAAAATATGCAATGCGAACGTTAGTTTCCAGACTTTACCGATACATTACTTGTACATTCCGGCAGGCTCCAGAGCCAGGCTACAATGCCCGACATGCGTTCGGACCTGTGCGCCCTCACCGCCACCGAACTCCTTGAGGGCTATCGGAAAAAGGCCTTCTCCCCGGTGGAGGTCACACGCGCGGTGCTGGCGCGCATCGAGCGCCTCAACCCGGTGCTGAATGCCTTCGTGCTGGTGGCCCGCAAGGAGGCGCTGGCCGCGGCCAAGGCCTCCGAGGCCCGCTGGCGCGTCGGCCACCCCATGGGGCTGCTGGATGGCGTGCCGGTGTCCATCAAGGACCTGCTGCTCACGCGCGGCTGGCCCACGCTGCGCGGCTCGAGGACGATCGATCCGCGCGGGCCCTGGAACGACGAGGCGCCCTGCACGGCGCGCCTGCGCGAGCACGGCGCGGTGCTGCTGGGCAAGACCGCGACGCCGGAGTTCGGCTGGAAAGGCGTCACAGACAGCCCGCTGTCGGGGATCACGCGCAATCCCTGGAACCCGAAGATGACCCCGGGCGGTTCCTCCGGCGGCGGCGCGGCCGCGGTGTCCTCCGGCATGGGCCCGCTCACCGTGGGCACCGACGGCGGTGGCTCGATCCGGATTCCCTGCGGCTTCACCGGCCTGTTCGGCATCAAGCCTTCGTTTGGCCGGGTGCCGGCCTGGCCGCTCTCGCCCATGGGCACGGTGGCGCATGTGGGACCCATGAGCCGCACGGTGGCGGACGCGGCGCTGATGATGAACGTCATCACCCTGCCCGATGCGCGCGACTGGCATTCGCTGCCCTGGGACGCGCGCGACTACCGCGTCGGGCTGGAGGACGGCGTCAAGGGCCTGCGCATCGCCTACTCCGCCGACCTGGGCTACGCCAGGGTGGACCCCGAAGTGGCGAAGATCGTCAGCAAGGCGGTGAACGCGCTCAGCGACCTGGGCGCTATCGTCGAGGAGGAGGACCCGGGCTTCGATGACGCGCTGCAGCTGTTCGCCGACCACTGGTTCCCGGGCGCGGCCTCGGTGGTGCGCGCAATTCCCGCCGCGAAGCGAATGCTCATGGACAAGGGCCTGCTCGAGGTGGCGCGGGATGGCGAGAAGCTAACCACGGCGCAGTACTTGGATGCCGTGAAGCAGCGCGGTGCGCTCGGCGAGCGCATGAACCACTTCCACGCCCGCTTCGACCTGCTGCTCACGCCCACCCTGCCGCTGCCCGCGTTCAAGGCGGGGCGCGAGGTGTCCGGGTTGCTGAAGGAGAAACGCTGGACCGACTGGACCCCGTTCAGCTACCCCTTCAACCTGACGCAGCAACCTGCGGCCACCGTGCCCTGCGGCCTCACCAAGTCCGGCCTGCCGGTGGGCCTGCACATCGTGGGGCCCCGCTACGCCGACGCGCTGGTGCTGCGCGCCGCTCGCGCCTTCGAGTCCACCCACCCCTACCGGGCCCCCAACCTCGCCAAGCTCGAAAACTAGGGGCAGACCACGATTTCCGCCTTGGCGCTCTCGGTAATCGTGGTCTGTCCCTGATTTTTATGCCAATGGAACCGAGGCACTTCGCGCACTGGCCGCCGCACCTGCCGCGCAGCCTGCCTGCGCCGCAGATCACGCTGGGGGCGATGCTGGAGCGCACCGCGCAGGCCTTCCCGGACAAGCCCGCCTCGATCTTCCGCGATCAAGTCCTGAGCTGGGGCAAGCTGCGGCGCCGCGCCGAGGCGCTGGCCGGGCACCTGCGGCAGGCCTGCGGCGTGCAGCGCGGCGACCGGGTGCTGCTCGACCTGCAGAACGGCAGCGACTTCGTGGTCGCCTTCTTCGGCATCCTGCGCGCCGAGGCAGTGGTGGTGCCGGTGAGCCCGGCCAACCTCGGCAGCGAGCTGGCGCACTACCTGTCAGACAGCGAGGCGCGCGTCGCGATCACCGAACCCGAGACCGCGTCGCGCTTCGCCGGCCTCGATGTCGAACACCTCATCGTCATGGGGCAGACGCCGCTGCGAGACCTCGCGCCTTCGCCCTCGCGCGCCGCCCATCACGAACTGTGCCTGATGCCCTACACCTCGGGGAGCACCGGCAAGCCCAAGGGCTGCATGCACACCCACGCTACCGTGCTGCACAACATCGTCGGCGCCGCGGCCTGGAAGCGCATCACCGAGGCCACCGTGGCGCTGGCCACCGCGCCCTTCTTCCACGTCACCGGGCTGATACACAGCCTGCTCGCGACCGTGTGGGCCGGCGGCACCATGGTGATCCAGCGCCGCTGGGATCCCCTGGAAGCCGCGCGCCTGGTCGAGCGCCACGGCTGCACCCACTGGGACAACGTGCCCACCATGGTGGTGGACCTGCTGTCGCACCCGGAGGCGCTGCGGCACGACCTGGGCTCGCTGAAGTGGATTTTCGGCGGTGGCGCCGCCATGCCCGAGGCGATCGCGCAGAAGCTCTATGACCTGTGCGGCGTGCGCTACATCGAGGGCTACGGCATGACCGAAACCATTTCCCAGACCCACATCAACCCGCCGCAGAATCCGAAGAAGCAGTGCCTGGGCATCCCGACCTTCGACACCGAGTCCCTGGTCGTGGACCCGGCGACCTTCAAGGTCCTCGGTCCCGGCGAGCCGGGCGAAATCTTGGTGCGCGGCCCGCAGCTGCTCACCGGCTACTGGAAAAACGAGCCGGCGTACCGGGAATCCCTGTGCACCATTGACGGCAAACGGTTTTTCCGCACCGGCGACCTCGGCCGCACCGACGAAGACGGCTACTTCTTCATCTCCGACCGCCTGAAGCGCATGATCAACGCCGCCGGCTTCAAGGTCTGGCCGGCGGAGGTGGAAGCCGCCATGTACCAGCACCCCGCGATCAAGGAATGCTGCATCATCGCCTCGCCCGACGAGCGCCGCGGCGAGACGGTCAAGCTGGTCGCGGTGCTCAAACCGGGCGAGAACGCGACCGGCGAGCAGATACGGGACTGGGCACGCTCGCGGATGGCGGCCTACAAGGTGCCGCGCAAGGTGGAGTTCATCGACGCCCTGCCCCGCACCGGCTCGGGCAAGCTGCTGTGGCGGGCGCTGCAGGAAAAGGAGTTCGGGCAATGACGCTCTAGTTCAATGCCGCGGGCATCACGCACCGTGGCGCCCATGGGGGAGAAAAACGAGGACTGAATCGCCATCGGCTTGCGGATACCCCAGGGGTCCATTGACGTGGCGCAGCATTGCACCCCACCAAAACGCCTATAGAGTGATTGTCTTCTCAGGATAGGAAATCAAAACCATGAAAATAAAAGCATGCGCACTCTCCTCAGCCGCCCTGCTTGCGTTCACCGTCCAGTGCGCCTTCTCGCAGGACAAGCCCAAGCCCCCGCCGGTCACCCCCTTCGCCACCGGCTTCATGGACCCGAAGGACAACAGCTTCTGGGGCCGTCCGGCGTACCTGGCGCAGTTGAAGGACGGGTCGCTGCTGGTGTCCGACGAGCAGCTGGGCGCGATCTACCGTATCAGCTACAGCGCGCCGGCTCCCGCGAAGAAGAACTAGTGCGCCTGCAAGTCGGGGGGCGGTGGGCTGTGCTCACCGCCCTTTTCATTTGCGCTTCGGTCCATGCGCAGGCGCCGCCCTCCGTGGCAAGGCTGAAGTCCTGCGCCCAATGCCACGGCGAGGACGGCAACTCCTTGAACGCTGGCACGCCCTCCATCGCCGCACAGCCGCGCATCTTCCTCGAGAACTACCTCGTGCTGACGCGCGAAGGCCTGCGCGGGTCGGACGCGATGCAGAGGCTGCTGAAGGGGCTGCCCGATCGCGACATCTTAGCCTTTGCGCGGCACTACTCAAGCCTGAAGGCCGTTCCCGCGCCCGGGGCGGTGGACCGGGTGCTGTTCGAGCGCGGCCGCGCCATCGCCGCCCGCAGCCGCTGCGGCAGCTGCCACCTGCCCGACTACAGCGGCCGCGAGCAGATGCCGCGCCTCGCGGGCCAGCGCGAGGAGTTCCTGCTTGAGGTCATGCTGCAGTACCGCCAGAACCGGCGCCGTGGTGGCGACACCATGATGTCGGCCGCGCTGCACGGCATCCCGGAGTCCGAGTTTCCCGCGCTGGCGCACTTCTTTTCGCGCCTCAAATGACCCCCCTGCGCGCGGCGTTGGCGCTGGCGACGCTCGCGCCCCTGCATGCGCAAGGCGACGCCCAGGACGCGATCTCGGTCACCGCCACCCGCGTTGAGCGCCCTACGCTCGAGATTCCCGCCGCCGTGGACCGCGTGCGCGAAGAGGACATCGGCTGGGGCAAGCCGCAGGTGAACCTGTCGGAGTCCCTCGGTCGCGTTCCCGGCATCTCGGTGCACAACCGCAACAACTACGCCCAGGACCTGCAGATCACCTCGCGCGGCTTCGGCAGCCGCGCCACCTTCGGTATTCGCGGCCTGCGCCTGATCGCCGACGGCATCCCGGCGAGCTTCCCGGACGGCCAGGGGCAGGTGTCGCACTTCGACCTGGGTTCCGCGGGCGGCATCGAGGCGCTGCGCGGCCCGTTCTCGGTGATGCACGGCAACGCCTCGGGCGGGGTCATCAGCCTGACGACCGAGCGCGGCACGCCGGGGCTGGCGGGCTCGTTCTCCATCGGCAGCCACGGCGCCCGCCGCGCGGCGCTGAAACTGGGCGGCGAGGGCTGGCTGGTCAGTTCCGCGCGCTTCAGCACCGAGGGCTATCGCGACCACAGCCGGGCGGTGCGCGAACAGCTGAACGCAAAAGCGGAGTTCTCCCCCGGCAGCGGCACGCGCGTGACGCTCATCGCCAATGCCTTCGCCAGCCCGGAAACGCAGGACCCTTCCGGCATGACGCGCGCGCAGATGGAAGCCAACCCCAAGCAGGTGGCGGCGACGGTGCTGCAGTTCGACACGCGCAAGAGCCAGGCGCAGAACCAGTTCGGGGCATCCTTTTCGCATCGTCTGTCGGAGGCGGCGACGCTGCATGGGTCGCTGCACGCCGGCGAGCGTGTGGTGCGGCAGTACCTGGGGTTCCTCGGCTCGGCCCCGGCCACCACCTCCGGCGGCGTGCTGAACCTGGACCGCGGCTACGGCGGCGCGTCGCTGCGGCTGGAGAGGCGCGGTGCGCTGCTCGGGCGGCCGCTGACGGTAAGCTTTGGCGGCGAAGTCGAGCGCATGGTGGACCGGCGGACCGGCTGGGTGAACCAGAATGGCCAGATCGGGGCCCTGCGCCGCGACGAGGACAACCTCGTCAATGCCACCGGCGCCTACGCGCAAGGCGAGTGGCGCTTCGCCGACCAATGGATCGCGCTCGCTGGCCTGCGCGCCAGCCGCGTCGCCTTCCAGTTGAAGGACTTCTTCATCGTTGCCGGCAACCCGGACGACAGCGGCAGCCGCAGCTACAGCGCCCTGACCCCGGCGCTGGGGCTGCTGTACCGCGCCACCCCCGCGATCAGCCTCTAAGCCAACCACGGCCGCGGCTTCGAGACCCCGACCTTCGTCGAACTCGCCTACCGCCCCGACGGCAGCGGCATGAACTTCGCGCTGGAAGCCTCGCGCAGCCGGCACCTGGAAGCAGGCGTCAAGGCGGTGCTGGGCGCCACGACGCGGCTCAACCTGGCCCTCTTCGAGGTCGCCACGGAGCGCGAGATCGTGGTGGACACCAACGTGGGCGGCCGCAGCACGTTCAAGAACGCCGGCTGCACGCGCCGCAGCGGGCTGGAACTGGGGCGGGAATCGAGCCTCCCGTTCGGCCTGGAGGCGGCGCTCGCCTGGACGCTGCTGGAGGCCACTTTCCACGACACCTTCACTTCAGGCGCCGTGACCGTGCCCTCGGGCAACCGCCTGCCGGCCGTGGCGCGCAACACCTTGTATGGCGAGTTGCGCTGGAAGCATGCGCCCAGCGGCTTCACGCTGGCGCTGGAGGCACAGCACAAGTCGAGGGTGGCGGCGGACGACGTGAATTCCGACTTCGCCGCCGGCTACACCACCGCGAACCTTGCGGCCGGATTCACGCAATCGGGCGGCAAGTGGAGGCTGAGCGAGTTCATCCGCATCGGCAACCTCGCCGACCGGCGCTACGCCGGCTCGGTCATCGTCAACGAAAGCAACAGCCGCTTCTTCGAGCCTTCGCCGGGGCGCACCGCCATGGTGGGGGTGCAGGCGAAGTTGGGGTTCTAGCCCCGGGCGTTGCGCAGGCCGACCACGGCCTCGATCTCCACCTTCATTCCCGGGATGGCAAGCTCACTCACGCCGATGAGCGTGCTCGCCGGCCGCGACCTGCCGAAGAACGCCTTGCGCACCGGATTGATCTTCCTGCGGTCGTTAATATCAGTGAGGTAGACCGTGACCTTGAGCACGTCAGCGAATGTGGCCTCGGCGGCATGCAGCGCGACCTCCAGGTTCTGCAGCACCTGGCGCGCCTGCGCCACCACGTCGTCGCTCACCACCCTGCCCTTGGCGTCGATAGGCGCCATGCCGGAGATGAATAAAAGCTCGCCCCAGCGCACCGCGTCGCAGTAGTGGCTGATGGGCGTGGCGAGCCCCGGCAGCATGAATTCCTGTTTGCGCTTCATAGGCGTTTTGCAACCTCCTCCAGCATGACCTCGGTGGCCCCGCCGCCGATGGATTGCACCCGCGCGTCGCGGTACATGCGCTCGATCGCCGAGTCCTTCATGTAGCCGGCGCCGCCGTGGAACTGCAGGCAGTCGTACATCACCTCGTTCACCAACTCGCCGCAGTAGGCCTTGGCCATGGACACTTCCCGCACGCAGTCGCGGCCCTGCGCGTCCAGCTCCGCCGCGTGGCGCACCAGCTGCCGTCCCGCCTCCACCTTCGCCGCCAGCATGGACAAGCGCTGCCGGATGGCCTGCCTGTCCCACAGCGGCGCACCGAACGCCTTGCGCGTGCGCACGTAGTCCAGGGTCAATTCGATGGCGCGCTGCGACTCGCCCATGGCCATGGCGCCGATGGCGATGCGCTCGTTTTGGAAATTCCTCATGATGGAGTAGAAGCCGCGGTGCGCCTCGCCCAGCAGGTTCGCCGCCGGCACGCGGCAGTCCTCGAACACCAGTTCCGCGGTGTCCGAGGAGCGCCAGCCCATCTTGTCCAGCCGCCGCCCGACCGAGAAGCCCTTCAGCCCCTTCTCCACGATGAACATCGACAGGCCCTTGGAGCCGCCTGCCGGGTCGGTCTTCGCCGCGACGAAGTAGATGTCGGCCAGCGCGCCATTGGTGATGAACATCTTCGAGCCGCGCAGCACCCATTCTCCGCCATCGAGCCTCGCGGTGGTGCGGATGGATTTCACGTCCGAGCCCGCGTCGGGCTCGGTCACCGCCACCGCGCTGATGGCTTCGCCGGAGATGATGCGCGCTAGCCAGGCCTTGATCTGCTCCGGAGACCCGGCATTCACCAGGTGCGGCGAGGCCATGTCGGTGTGCACCAGCACCGTGATGGCGAAACCGCCGAAGGTGGAGCGGCCCAGTTCCTCCGCCAGCAGCGCCGTAGCGCGGGCATCCAGTCCGCCGCCGCCATGCGCCTGCGGATAGCGCAGCCCCAGGAACCCCAGCCTGCCCATCTGCCGCAGGATCTCCCGCGGCACGAAGCCCTGCGCTTCCCACGCCGCCGCGTGCGGCACCACTTCCCTCTCCACGAAACGGCGGAGGCTCTCGCGCAGCAGGAGCAGCGTTTCGTCGTCCATGCGCCTATCTTAGGCGATGCGCCGCCAGCTGGTGCCGGAACCAGAGCGCCAGCAAAGGCAGCCCGGCGGCGGACACCAGGTACGCCGGCAGCGCGCCGTAGCCGTCCACGGCGTGCGCGGCGAGCCACACGCCCAGGGACTGCCCGGTGAACAGCAAACAGGCGAACAGCGCCACCGCCGCGCCGCGCGCTTCAGGCGCCATCTGCGTCGCGTGCACCTGCAGCGTGTTGTGCAGCATGTACAGGCCGACGCCCACCAACAGCACGCAGGCCACGGCAAGTGCGGCCACGGGTGCGAAGGCAAGGCCGAGCAAGCCCAGGCCGGCAAGCAACCCGCCGCCCATCGCCACCCGCCCCTCGCCCAGCCACGGCAGCAGCCGCCCGGACACCAGCGCATACGACAGGCCGCCCAGCGGGAACGCCGACAGCAGCGCCCCGCTCTGCCCCGGGCCAAGACCGAAGCGCTGCTGCGCGTCCCAGGCGACGAACGCGAGCGGCCCGTACAGCAACGCACCCTCCAGGAACACCGTCGCCAGCATCACCCGCACCCAGCGCTCGCGCGCCAGCCCCGCCATGCGCAGGAACGACTCGCGCAGCGTCGGCCCGCTCCCGGCCCGCTGCGCCGTTGCCGGATTCGTGCGCAGCTCGAACCCCAGCAGCGCCGCGATCGCAACGTACAGGCCGGTGAGCGCCTGGAACACCGCCTGCCAGCCGTGGCGCTCGCCCAGCCAGCCCGAGGCCATGGCCGCGAGTGCGATGCCGAACATGTGGCCGATGAGGAAGCGCGCCAGCACCGGCTGGCGCCGCTCGTAGGGCACCGTGTCGCCAATCCAGGCCATGGCGAGGGGCACGATCGCCCCCACCGTGGCGCCGGTGGCGAAGCGCGCCGCCACCAGCAGCGGCAGCGAGGGCGCCAGCGCGCAGGCGAGGTTGCCCGCGGCCGAGATCGCCGTGACCCAGAACACCATGCGGTACTTGCCGACGCGGTCGCCGATGGGGCCGTTCACCACCTGCAGCAGGCCGTAGGCGAGGCCGAAGGCGGTGATCACGGCGGAGGCGCCGCCGGCGGTGGCGCCGAAGGCCTGCGCCAGCAGCGGCAGCAGCGGGTCGGGGGCGCGCAGCGCCGCCGCGCTCGCAAACGAGGCCAGCGACAGGACGACGAGGGCTCGGCTGCTCAATGCGCTGCTTGGCGCATCACTGCACCCATCCCTGCAACTGCAGGCCGGCGCGGGCGCAAAGCAGGGCTGCGAACAGCAGGGACTTCCTCATTTCACCCCACCCACCAGGTTGAACTGCTTTAGCGCGTGCTCGCGCAGCTTGGACTTCTGCACCTTGCCGCTGGCGGTCATGCCGATGGCCTCGAAGTCCGCCACGATGCGCAGGTAGCGCGGCACGCGGAAATTGGCGCAGCGCGCCCTGGCGTGCGCGAGCAGCTCCGCCTCGCTGGCCTGCGCGCCGTCCTTCAGGGTCACGTAGGCGCAGCCGACCTCACCAAGACGCGGATCCGGAACGCCCACCACCTGCGCGGTTTGCACCGCCGGGTGCGACAACAGCACTTGCTCGACCTGCGCCGGCGCGACGTTCTCGCCGCCGACGCGGAACACGTCCTTCAGGCGCCCGACCATGCGCAGCCGGCCGTCGGCCACGATCTCGCCCAGATCGCCGGTGCGCAACCAGCCGTCCTCGGTGAAGGCCTCGGCGGTTGCCTCGGGGTTGTTGCAATAGCCCTTCATGACGCTCCAGCCGCGCACCTGGATCTCTCCTTGCGGGGAGATGCGGATCTCCAGGCCCTCGTGCGTCTTGGCCAGGCCCTGTACCCGCAGTTCCTCCGGGTCGCGCCAGTCGTTCATCACCACGTTGGGCGAGGCCTCCGACAGGCCGTAAGCAGCGCAGACGTGCTTCATGCCCAGCTTGTCGATGATGGCGCGCATGGTCAGCGGGCCGGCGGCGGCCCAGCCGCCGCGCAGATGGAGCCTGCGCTTCGGCAAGTCCTCGTGCCCCATCAGCATCTGGAAAATGGTGTCGTTGCCCGAGATGAGCGTGCAGCGCTCCTGCTCCAGCATCGCGAGCGCTGCGCCGGCCTCGAAGGTGGGCAAGGTGGCGAGGCAGCAGCCGAAAGCGAGCGACATCAGCGCCGAGAGCGTCGAACCGCCAACATGGAAGAACGGCCGGCAGTTGAAGTAGCGGTCCTGCGGCTGGCAACCGATGCGCGTGCCCGCGGCCCAGGCGTTGCGCAGCATGTTGTCGTGAGTGAGCATCACCCCCTTGGGGTACGCAGTAGTGCCGGAGGTGAACTGGATGAGCAGCAGGTCGGCGGGCGACGGGCCGAGCACCGGTTTCGTTTCGGCCATCCAATCGACCGACCCGAGCGAAATGCGCTTGAGCGCCGGCAGCGCCGCCGCGACCTCGGGCATCATCGCTTCGAAGTCGATCTTGAGAAAGGTCTCGGCGTAGTAAAGCGCCTTCGCATCGGATTGCTTTAGGCAGTACGCGATCTCGGCAGCCTTGAAGCGCGTGTTCACCGGCACCGTCACCGCGCCGATCAAGGCCGCGCCGTAGAAGAGCGACAGCCAATCCTCGCCGTTGCCGATCAGGATGCCGACGCGGTCGCCAGGGGCGAGGCCCCGCGCCTGCAGGTCGGCCGCCGCGCTGCGCGCGCGGTGCTGTAGTTGCGCCCAGGTCAGGCGCGCCGTCGGCGTCACCAGCGCCTCGGCATCGCCGCGCTCGCGGGCGTTCGCCTCCAGCAGATCTCCCAGCGTCTTCGAGCGCCAGCTCACGGCTTGCCCAGACCGCCACCCTGCTTCAACTGTTCATCGATGGCGTCCATTTCGACCTGCAGCGCCGCGGCGCGCGCGGCGAGTTCGGCGCCGTCCAGGCAGCGCTTGGCGAAGGCAAGCGCCTTCGGCGGCGCCCCGCAGATGGTGCTCGCCATCGCCGCCAGTTCCTTTTCCAGCTCCGCCGCCGGCACGATCCGCGATACCAAGCCGTGGCGCATCGCTTCTTCCGCCGGCAGGCGACGCCCGGTGAACATCAGGTCCTTGGCGAGGCGCAACCCCAGCACCCGCGGCAGGCGCTGCGTGGCGCCCACGGTGCCGCGAACGGCCTCCGGTGTGGCGAACCAAGCCTCGGGCGTGGCGACGATGAAGTCGCAGGCGCCGGCAATCTCCACGCCCGAGCCCACCGCAGCCCCGGTCACCACCGCCACCGCCGGCATCGGCAGGGCTTCGAGCGCGGCATAGGCGGCGAAGGCCTTCAGGCGCCGTTCGCGCGTCTGCGCCTCGCTCATGCCCTGGCGCTCCTTCAGGTCGGCGCCGGCGCAGAACACCGCGCCCGCGCCACGCACCAGCACCAGGCGCACGGACGCGTCAGCCGCGGCGGCCTGCGCGGCATCCAGCAGGCCTTGGCACATCTCCAGGTCGAGGGCGTTGCGGCTCTCGGGACGGTTGAGCGTGATGGTGACCACGCCGCCCTGCTTCGCGCAGAGGATGCTCATATGGCCTTGGCCGCCTTCAGCTTCTCGATCTGCTCCGCGGAGTAACGCAGCCGCTCACGCAGGATGGCCTCGGTCTGCTCGCCCAGCGCCGGCGGGCGGCCGATCTCGGGGTTGTCCCAGCCGAGGAACTTGAAGGGCAGCGCCAGCGCCTTGAATTCGCCCACGCCGGGGTAGTCGAAACTGCCCACCAGCCGGCGCGCCCGCACATGCGGGTCGGCGAGGATCTCGGCAACGTCGTTCACCGGACCGATCGGCACTTGCACCGCGTCCAGCGCGGCGATGAGCGCGGCGCGATCGAACGCCGCGATCTTCTGCTTCAGCATCGGCATCACCTCGTCGCGCTTGTGCACCCGCAGCTCGTTGGTGCCATAGGCCCTGCCCCAGTCTTCCAGCCCGAGCACGCGGCACAGCGCCCCCCAGTGCTGGTCGCTGGCGGTGATGTGGGCAAAGCGCCCGTCCTTGCAGCGGAAAGTCGCCGAGGGCACGCGGCCCGGATGCTCGGTGCCCAAACGCGGGGGCACTTCGCCCAGCGCGAAGTAGCGCGCGGCGGCGAGGGTCAGCAACGACACCTGTCCATCCAGCATGGAGAAATCCAGCCGCGCGCCGCGCCCGGTCTTCTCGCCTCCGGCCAGCATGGCAAGGATGCCGATGGCCACCCACAGGCCCGAGGTGAGGTCCGCCACCGGCAATCCGGGCTTCACCGGCCCGCCGCCCTTTTCGCCCGTCAGGCCCATGATCCCGCCCATGGCCTGGAACACGGTGTCGTAGCCCTTCTTCTGCGCGTAGGGCCCGGTCTGGCCAAAGCCGGTGCAGGAGACGTAGGCGAGGCGCGGATTGAGCGCTGACAGGCTGGCGTAGTCCAGTCCGTAGCGCCCCAACGTGCCCACCGGGAAATTCTCGACGAACACATCGGCCTGCTGCGCCAGCTCGCGGATCACGGTCTGGCCCTCGGGCTGGCGCAGGTTGACGGTGATGGAGGACTTCGACCGGTTGCAGGCGAAATAGTAGGCGCTGTCGGCGGCCAGCTGCGGCTCGAAGCCGCGCGTCTCGTCGCCCGCGCCGGGCTGCTCCACCTTGATCACCGTGGCGCCCAGTTCGGCGAGGATCATGCTCGCGAACGGGCAGGCGAGCACGCGCGAAAGATCGAGGATGGTGATGTGCTCGAGCGGTTTCACGGCGTCACCTGCTCACCTCAGCAACAGCGCCGCGATGCCGGCGAGCACCAGCGCAGCGCCGGCCAGCGTGCGCCCGGTCAGCTCCTCGCGGTTCTTCAGGATGAACACGCTGAACGGGAAGATCAGGACCGGCGTGGTGTGCACCACCAGCGTCGCCAGTGCGATCTCCATGCGCAGCATGGCCGCGGAAATGAACACCGAGCCCAGGCTCGTGGTCACGCCGCAGGCCAGGTAAAGCCCGATCGCCCTGCGGTCCGCCGCGCGCAGCTGCGCGCCGATGCGGCTCCAGTTGCGCGTAACCAGCACCTGGCACAGGAGCGCCGCGACCGAGGCGATCGCGCTGCCCAGGAAGATTTCCTCCCAGGTGCGCGTGGCGATGCCGCGCAGCACGTTGCCGAAGCCGAAGCCGGCGACGGTCAGCAGGCCGGCGATGAAGCCCCGCCTGGCCTGCGCCGCGGTGAGCTGCGTGGCGCCGGCCCGCGGCTGCGTGAACCAGAGTCCCAGCCACACCACCACCATCAGGCCGATCTCGTACCAGCCCAGGCGCTCGCCCGCGAGCAGCCAGGCGCCCACCAGCGCGAAGGCCGGCGCGGTGGAATGGAACACGCTGGCGCGCGCCGGCCCCAGCAGGTGCACGGTGTCGAAGAGCAACCGCCGGCCGAGGAAGGTGCCGATGATGCCGCCCAGCGCGAAGATGCCGGCGCCCTTCCAGTCCCAGGACCCGGGCGCGGCTCGCCCCGCCAGCTCGAACGGGTAGATCAGGGCTGGAAACAGGACGTTGGCCGCGAGCACGATGTAGAAGCCCGATTCCACGGGCAGCCGCGCCACGGCGTAGCGCGTCAGGATGATGTTCGAGGCGAAGGACGCCATCGCCAGCAGGGCGAGGAGGACCCCCATGCATCACGGCTTTCGAAGCGCGCGCATGCGCTGGTTCGCCTCGCGCCCGCGCTCAAGGGCCCGCTCCAGCGGCAGGTCGGCGACCTCGTGGAACAACCGCTTCGTGATCGCCATGGCCGGGCGGCCGACGGCGGCGAGTTTCTCCGCCAGCGCCAGCGCTTCCTGCATTAATTCCGCATCCGGCACGACCCGGTTCACCATGCCCAGCGCAAGCGCCTGCCGCGCGTCGATCGCCTCGCCCAGCGCCACCAGCTCGAAGGCGGCCTTGCGCCCCACCTGGCGCGAGAGGTTCGCCATCACGATCGCCGCCACGATGCCGTGGCGCGTCTCGGGGTAGCCGATCTTCGCCCCCTCGGCCATCACCGCCAGGTCGCCCGCGATGGCGAGGCCCGCCCCGCCGCCCATGGCCGCGCCCTGGACCGCGGTCACCACGGGCTTGGCCATCTTCGGGAACGCGAGGTGCAGCTGCATGGTCAGCTCGGCCCGCGCATCCACCAGGTCGTGGTTCTCCGGCGTCAGATCCTTGAACTCGCCCAGGTCCGCGCCGGCGCAGAAGCCCTGCCCGGCGCCCGCGAGCACCACGCTGCCGACCGCTTCGTCCCGGTCCGCGGCGCGCAAGGCCTCGAGCAGCGCGCGCGTCAGGTCGCTGTTGAGCGCGTTGCGCTTCTCCGGCCGGTTCAGGGTCAGGATCCGGACCGCGCCGCGGTCCTCCACCAGCAGCAGGCTCATGCCACCCCCGCTTTCCAGCGCGCGTCCTGGAGTTCGGCGACGAGGTGCTCCATGCCCGGAAGCCCCGTGATGCGCCTCTTCATTTGGCCCGCTCGCGCTGGATGAAGCGCCGGGCCTCGCGCGCCAGCTTCTCCAGCACCGTGTCGAAGCACGCCCGCTGCCTCGCGCTCAAGCAGCCGAGGAAGGCATCGTTGCGCTCCGCGGCGGCGGCGATCAGCCCGTCGTAGATCCGGCGGCCGGCGCGGGACAGGCGCAGCTTCACGCCCCGGCCGTCGGCCTTGTCCGCCGCGCGCAGCAACAGCCGGCGCGCCGAGAGGCCCGATACCACGCGGCTCATCTGGCTCTTGTCCACGCCCGCGGCGCGCGCCAGATCGTTCAGCGACAGCGGCTCGGGCGCGCCGCCCAGGAGGGCCACGGTGCGCCATTCCAGCAGGCTGACGCCGAACTCGCGCCGGTAGCGCATCTCCGCGCCGCGCGACAGCAGGTTCGCCACCCGGTGCACGCGGTAGGACAGCAATTCGCGGATAGTGGGCGCGGCGCGCTGCAGCATCGCTGGTCGCTCAGTCGTCGAAAAACGGAGTCTCGTCCCCGCCGCGCAGGCGGATGTCGAAGCGGTAGCGCCCCTCGCCCTCCTTCTTGGCCACCAGCAGCGACCGGCGCGCGGCCGGCACCGCGTCCAGCACCGGATCGGCGCCAACCTCGAAGTACAGCGTGGTGTTGAGGATCCGCATCAGGCCGGAGAACATGGCCATGACATTGACGTGAGGCAAGCGCCCCGGCGGCGCGCCCGGCAGGATGGTGCGGAAGCGGTAGACGCCCTGCTTGTCGGTGGCGGCGCGCCCCCAACCCAGGAAATCCGGATCCGCCTGCGCGTGCCGCGGGTCGGCGGGATGGCGGTAGATGCCAGCGGCGTCCGCCTGCCAGATTTCCACCACCAGGTTCTCCAGCGGGCTGCCGTCTTCCTGCACCACGCGACCGCGGATTTCGATCGGCTGGCCGCGCGCGGGCCGGCCCTCCAGCCGCGTCAGGTCGTTCGCCCCCGCGTCCACGTAGCGCGGCGGGAAGAACGGCCCGATGGTGGCCTCCCCGGTCGGAATCCGCCTCATCACGGCTGCGCCGCGGTGGCCCTGCGCCCCCGCAGCACGATCTCGTGCTCGAACACGAGCTCGTTGTAGGGCTCGCCGGTGGGCGGCAGGTGCTTGGCCACCAGCCGCTCGCGCGCCGCCGCCTCCGGCACCGCGTTCAGGATCCGGTCCTGGGCGTTCAACGGCTCGCCGGGGAAATACATCTGCGTCACCAGCCGCGACAGCCACACCTTGCCGAACAGCGAAAAATGCACGTGCGGCGGGCGCCACCAGCCGTCGCGCGTCGGCACCGGATAGGCGCCCGGCTTCACGGTGCGCAGCTCGAAGGCGCCGGTCTGGCCCGTCACCAGGCGCGCGGCGCCGTAGAAGTTCGCGTCCACCGGGGCGTGGTCGTCCTCCAGCGGGTGGATGTAGCGGCCGGCGCTGTTCGCCTGCCACATTTCCACCACTGCGCCGGGCACCGGCGCGCCATCCTCGTCGGTGACCCGGACCCGCAGGCGGATCACCTGCCCGATGGCCTGCCTCTGGCCGCTGCCCGCGATGTCGCCGCCCAGGAGCTGCACGCGCCGGGCCACCTCCAGCGGCCCGGTCAGCTCCGAGAGGGTCGGCGCGCGCCTGACCAATGGCTGCGCCGGGGTGCGCCACGGCGTCTGCGGATAGCCCGCGATGATGCGCGCCGGCTGCGTGCGCTCGTCGCGCGGCAGGATGGCATAGGCCTCGTTCATTGGCGGGGCTCGCACTGGCGCACCGGCGCCTTGCGCGGCGGCGTGCCGGGGTTGACCGCGCCCAGGCCGGCGACGGTCTCGGGCTGGAACTCCTCGGCAGCCGGCCTTGTTCTCGACCACCACCGTCTGGCCCAGCGCGGCGCCGAGCCGCCCGGCGGGAACGGCAACAGGGCTGCGAGGGTCTTCTTCCGGACGCGCATCGGAACCTCCTCGATTGAGTTTGACCTTCATAGCCTATGTAGTTGATACTGTCAACCATGTCGGCCGTCGTCCTCTGCGAGTGCTTCGCCCGCGACGGGCTGCAGCACGAGCCCGCCTTTGTCGCCACCCCAGTGAAGCGCGCGCTCATCGAGCGCTTCGCCGCCCTGGGCTTTGCGCGCATCGAGGTCACCGCCTACTCCAACCCGAAGGTGGTGCCGCAGTTCGCCGACGCTTCCGACCTGCTGCGCCAACTGCCGCGGCGCGAGGGCGTGCACTACAAGGCCACCTGCGCCAACCCGAAGGCCGTGCAACGCGCGCGCGCGGACCAGGGGGCCGGCTTCGGGGCCAACGAGATCAGCCTGCTGGTGTCGGCCACCGAGTCCCACACGCAAAAGAACCTTAAGCGCAGCCGCGCCGAGCAGTGGGCCAACGTGGAGGAGATGGTGCGCGCGGCCGACGGGCGCTTTCGCCTGGTGGGCACGGTCTCGGTCGCCTTCGGCTGTCCGTTCGAAGGAAAGGTGGATCCGGGCTTGGTGGCCGAGGACGCGGCGCGCTTCGCGGCGCTGGGCATTCGGCACGTCGCCCTCGGCGACACCACCGGCATGGCGACGCCGCTGTCGGTGCGCGACCTTGTCGATCGCCTGTCGCAGCTCGAAGGGCTGGTGCCCATCGCCCACTTCCACGACTCGCGCGGCACCGGCCTCGTCAACTATGTCGCCGCCTACGAAGCGGGCGTGCGCCATTTCGATTCCGCCTTCGGCGGCGTCGGCGGCCATCCGGCGAAGGTGAAGTACGGCGGCGGCCACACCGGCAATGTCTGCACCGAGGACCTGGTCGGCCTGTTCGAGTCCATGGGCATCGGCACCGGCATAGACTTGGACGGATTGCTGGCGGCCGCGCAAGCCTGCGAGCAGGCGCTTGGCCGTGAGCTGCACGGTCGCGTGACACGAACCGGATTGAACCCGCTGGAATGAAGCCGCCGCATTTCCCCCCTATCGAGCCGACCAGGTCGGCAGCCTGCTGCGCCCGCAGGAACTGGCCGACGCCCGCAAGCAGTTCAAGGAAGTCCGTCTTGGCGCCGTCGCGCTCAAGGCGATCGAGGACCGCTGCACCTATCTCCAGCTGGAGGACGTCAGTTTCTCGTACCCGTGCGACCGGAAGATCCGGGACACCACACGCAGCAACGGCAACGACCCGGCGAACCTGCCGCGGCAACTTCAAGTCGAGCTGGGTTGCCTCGGGGGGCTACGAGACGGTGGCGGAGGCGATGTTCTCCGCCGGCGTGGACGCCTTCTTCATGGAGTTCGACGACCAGCGCTCGGGCACCTTCGAGCCGCTGCGCTACCTGCCCCGGGGCAAGAGGGTGGTGCTGGGCCTGGTCACCACCAAGGTGGGCCGGCTGGAGGACAAGGACATCCTCAAGCGGCGCATTGAGCAGGCGGCGAAGTTCGTGCCGCTGGAGGACCTGTGCCTGTCGCCGCAATGGGGCTTCTCCAGCACCCACCACCGCAATGCGCTGTCGATGGACGAGCAGTGGCGCAAGCTGGAACTGGTGGTCGAAGTGGCGCCCAAGGTGTGGGGCTGACTTGGCCGCGCCGGCCGCCGTCGTACACACGCACGTCCATTCCATCCGGCTGGCGGCCGGGAGGGAAGCGCTGGTCGCGCGAGTATTGCTGAAGGACGACACCGCGGGCTTTGGTTTTTCGCTCGACCTGGACGCCACGGTCGCGCGCGACATGGCGGCCTGGGATGCGCACGCGAAGTCGGCCGGCACGCCGCTGTGGCGGATGCTCGGCGGCACGCGCGCCGAGGTTCCGGTGGCGCAGGACGGCGAGCCGGCGCTGGCGCCGGACTGGGAGCCGCTGCATCGTGGCCTGGTGGCACGTCGCTACAAGATGGTCCGCATGGATCCCTTCGCCTGGGGCGCGCTGGAGAAAGTGCAGAGCATCGTTGCGGCGGCCGCGAGGCTGGATACGCCGGTCGCGCTGCTGGCGCCCAACGGCCATCCTTGGGAAATCGCGTGGTGCGCGGCGCTGGCGGGCGAGCACGCCAGCATCATCGTCCGCGGCGAGCCGCCGGTGCCGGCGTTCAGGCGGCCGGAACACCCGGGGTCCGGCGTGAGCTGGGCCAGCCAGCCCGGCTTCGATGCGATTCGCTGGCTGGCGCCGGGCTAATCCGCCTTCGCCCCCGACTCCTTCACCGCATTCGCCCACTTCGCCACCTCGGCGCGCAGGAAGGCGGCGAACTCGGGCACCGTGGCGCGCTTCCAGTCCAGCCCGAGCTGGGCGAGACGCTCGTGCACCTCCGGTGCCTCCAGCGCGCGGTTGATCTCGCCGTTCAGCCGCGCCACCACCCCCTCGGGCGTGCCGGCGGGCGCGAAGAACGCGAACCAGGTCAGGTCGTCGAAATCGGCGAAGCCCTGCTCGTTCACCGTGGGCACCTCGGGCAGCACGGCGGAGCGCTGCGCACTGGTAACGGCGATCGGACGCACCCGGCCCGCCTTGACGTGCGGCACCGCGGGCGGCAGCGAGGTGCTCGATACCTGCGTGTGCCCCCCCACCACGGCCCCGACAGCGGCCGCAGGCTGATAGGGCACGTGCGTGATGTCGACCTTGCGCGCCATCTTGATGCGCTCCACCGAGAGGTGCGTGCTGGTGCCGATGCCCGAGGAGGCGTAGGACAGCGGCTGCTTCTTCGCCAGCTCGATCAGCTCGGCGAGGTTCCGGGCCGGCACCGACGGGTGGACGGTGATGATGTTTGGCGTGCTGGGGCCCTGCGCCACGCCGACGAAATCCTTCAGCGGATCGTAACCCGCGTTGGCATAGAGGCTGGGATTCACCGCATAGGCGACGCTGGTGACCAACAGCGTGTAGCCGTCAGGCGCGGCACGCTTCACCTGCTGCGCCGCGACGTTGCCGCCAGCCCCGGGCCGGTTCTCCACCACCACGGACTGGCCCAGCGCCTCGGCCACCTTGGGCGCGACCAGGCGCGCGACGATGTCGGTGGAACTGGCTGGTGCGAAACCGATCACCAGCTGGATGGGCCTCTGGCGGGGCCATTCCAGTGCAGCCACGGGCAGCGGCGCACTGATCGAGAGCACGGCACAGAGCAGGATTCGCATGGCAGAGAAGCCCCCTGCCATAGGATACACAACGGCGCCGCGTGCGTAGAATCCGGGGTCGGATGCCCGAGCACCTGAAAACCGTCCACACCAGCTTCACTCTCGCCGCCGCCACGCGCATCATCGATGCCGCGCTTGCCGAGCGCGTCGCGCGCGGCCTGCTGCCACTCGCGGTTGCGGTGCTCGATGCCGGCGGCAACCTGGTCGCTTTCAAGCGCGAGGACGGCTGCGGCGTGCTGCGCTTCGACATCGCCTTCGGCAAGGCATGGGCAGCGCTGGGCATGGGCATGTCCACACGGCTGATCCGTGACCGGCTGAAGGAACGGCCTGCATTCCAGGGCGCGCTCGCCGCCGCCGCCGCCGGCCGCTTCATCCCGGTGCCGGGCGGCGTGCTGGTGCTGGATGCCACCGGCGCCGCCATCGGCGCGGTGGGCGTGAGCGGCGACGCCTCGGACAAGGACGAGTATTGCGCCATCGCCGGCATTCTTGCCGCCGGTTTGGGCAGCGAGCCTGCCGCCCCTTCCGCCGACTGGCGAGCGGCCGGCCTCTGATTCACTGTATCGCGGAGAATCACAAATGAAACGCAGGCAACTGCTCGGACTCGCCCTCGCGGCAGGTCTCGCCCCAGCTTCACTGGTCCGTGCTCAGGGCAGCTTCCCTTCCAAGCCCATCCGGCTGGTGGTGCCGTTCCCGCCGGGCGGGCCGACGGACATTTTCGCGCGCCAGTATGGCCAGCGACTCGGCGTGGTGCTCGGGCAGCAGGTGATCATCGACAACAAGGCAGGCGCTAGCGGCGCCATCGGCTCGATGGAGGTGATGCGCGCCAGCCCGGAGGGCCACACCCTGCTGTTCGGCACCGCTTCCACGCACGCGCTGTACAACCTCATCAATGACAAGGCGCAGTACGACTCGCTCAGGGACTTCGCTCCGGTGGCGATCGTCGGCGGCGCCGCGGTGGTGATCGTGGCGCATCCCTCGCTGCCACCCACGCTGAGGGGCGTGA
>Ga0194128_10000809_pt1 | contig 55487 bp, 44 predicted proteins | sample TA2KigCa65mmetaG_FD_148650 | JGI IMG/M metagenome (GOLD analysis project Ga0194128, IMG submission 148650) | Freshwater microbial communities from Lake Tanganyika, Tanzania - TA2015037 Kigoma Deep Cast 65m | ecosystem: Environmental > Aquatic > Freshwater > Lake | place: Tanzania: Lake...
AACTCCGCAACCACGAATGCGGCGAGGCGAGCGGCGAGGCGAGCGGCGAGGCGACATTAGATTTGATGCGGCTGTGGGCCGACGCGGACGCCGATATGTGCCGCCAGAAAAGCGGATGCCAGGGAGGTTGACAGCGTGGGGAATTGCCATCGATCGCTCGCCATCGGACCGGAAACGCCGGAGTTGCTGCGTAAGGCCGACCGCGCCGTGCAGTCGCTGGCCGGTGCGTCGCGGAGACAGACGGTGGGGCTGTTCGATCACGGCTGCGTCTTCGTCAATGGCCTGCCTTGCTCGGCGCCTTGGCAGCGGCTTGGGCCAGGAGATGTTGTCGAGCTGCGCTTCGATGACGCGCGTCGCTACGCACCGCGGAAGAAGCCGCCAAAGTACCTCGGGTTCCAGATCCTGTTCGAGGACGAACATCTGATCGTCGTGGAGAAACCGGCGGGGTGGCTCACCGTGCCATCTCCGCGAGGTGAATCGAATACGCTGATCCAACGCATTTCCGACTACTACACGCGGGGAAATCGAGGCCGTCGTGTCCTGGTGCGCGCCGTCCATCGGCTCGATCGAGGCGTTTCCGGGGTCCTGGTATTCGCGCGGCACGACGACGCACTGCGCGGCCTGCGCCGGCAATTCGAATCGCATTCGCCCTCCCGCGAATACTGGGCGATTGTCGCCGGAGTGATCGCAACGCCACAAGCGACGATCCGCAGCTACCTGGCGACCAGCAAATCGCTGACACGCTATTCCACTTCCGATCCCGATCAGGGTGAACTGGCCATCACACATTATTGCGTGGAGTCGGTCGGCAGCGACTACTCGATTCTGCGCGTGCGCCTGGAGACCGGCAGACGCAATCAGATTCGCGTCCATCTGGCGGAGGCCGGTCACCCGGTACTGGGCGACCAGCGGTACTCGCCAGAACGGGCTGCCCATCCGCGCTGGCGATATGCACGCCTGGCACTCCACGCCGAAACGCTGGAATTCACCCATCCATGCTCGGGCGAAAAATGCCGTTTCGAATCGCCCCTGCCCGCTGAATTCACCGACTTTCAGTCTCGTTAGCGGTCTCCAGTTCTTCCTGCCCAGAAGGGCAACGCCGTGCGAGTCCTGTCGCTGTGTGCCCAGGGCATCGCGATGTCGCCCAAGGGCCGGTAGTGTTGCACCACGGTCTTTTCCGGCCCCTCTCCCCGGCCCTTCTCCCCGGAAATACCGAGGGAGAAGGGAGGACCGTTGCTTGCAGGCGCGGCTATTGACTGTCGATGGGGCGATCGGGGGGCGGCGCGGGCGGCTGCGCCCATTGGAACGTCGATTGATAGGCGATGTTCAAATGAGGTGTCTCGACCCAGCGTCCTTGATCGCGTCGCGAAATCAACAGCGCGTCCAGTGTTCCTGTCGTCAGCAAAGTCCGTTCCACGGGCCACGGCGCGGAACCCGACTGCATGAACGGCTCGATCTGCTGCAACAGGTGCGAGAAATGCATGAACGGCCGCGCCTCTTGCGTCCAGAAGACCGCCGCCTCCTGCCGTTGGTCGGCGTACCGCCAGGCGGCTGCCCAGTCGATGTAGAGCTGGTCCAGCGAGAGCACGCTGGCACGAAGTCCGTCGACGTATTCCACGATAAACAGCGCCGGTTGCGGCACCAGCTCGCGCAACGGTTTGTTCGTCGGGATCGGTCGGTCCTTCGCGCAGCGCAAAACGGTGTCCAAGAGTTCCCGATCGATCACCCCGGCATCGATCGCCTGCCAGACCGCCGGTCCGTGCAGTGTGCGCACGCGACGTACTCCCGATTCGCCGCCCGGCCGGCGTTCGGCGAGGCATTGCACCACTTCCAACGCATGGAATCCATACGAGTCCAGGCGGTGGTAGGAAAGCGCGACGATTTCGCGCAAAGGGCGATTGCGATCGACGTCACGAGCCGGTTCGCGCCAGAGTACCGGCAGTGACGAGCCCGCCATCAGCGGAATTCCGGCTTGGGTCGCCTGATCGTAAATCGCTTTGGCGTCCTGCCAGTTGTCGGCGAAGTGCTTGTCGATGAAAAGCGGCACGGCTCGATTCGCCGCGCGAACCAGGCGCACGATCTCGTCGAACATCCGTCGTTTCGGAAACAGAATCTGGCCTGTGTCGGACTCGGGGTAGTTGCCATGTTCGGCCACCAGAAAGATCCCGTCGACCGCGAGCTTACCTGTACCCAGCGTCAATGCCTGCTCGATCGTGGCGCACAGAGGAATCCCGTGTCGCGCGGTCAGTGCACGTCCTTTGTCGTTGGCAGGGAATTGTTCGATATGCAGCGAGGCGAGCTTGAGTTTGGGAAAGGGCGCCGTGCCGGTCAGTTCGTAGCCCTGCAGCAGCCGGCTGAGAAACATGTCGGCGTGCGAATTGTGATAATAGACGGTGGTGACACCGGCGACGCTCGGAACGCGCGGTTCAACGCCGGATACTCCCGCCGTCGGCCCGGTCGCGGGCAACAACAGCGAAGATGCCAGGGCGCTCAGAGCATCGCGCCGTGTCACTGCCGATCGTTGGTGGCTCGACAAGCTCCCCATACCGGGCGACTCCTCAGGCATCGCGATTGGCGAATGGCCAATCGGTGGCCGTATAGTTGATCGCCAGTTCCGGCGTCAGTCTCCAATCACCGTGTGCGGCCGCGCTCCGCATCAAGGCGTCCAGCGCGCCTGTGGTGAGCAGCGTCCGCTCGACCGGATAGACCGCTTTCTGCGTATGAATCATGGCGTCGATGGCGCGCGTCAGGTACGCGAAATGCCCAAATGGTTTTCCCTCCTGCAACTCAAAGAACACGACCAGTGGCTGGTCCTGGCCCCGCAGTTTCGCCGCGAACACGAACTGATCGGCGAGCCCGTTCGCGATGGCGACGGTGGCGACCAGGCCATCGCGATAGGCGAGCTGGTAGAAGGCCGCGGAGTCGTTCAGTCGTTCCAGATCCGGCGCGACGGCGCGTGGCATCGCCTTGATCGACGCTTCGAATAAGGCTCGCGACCATTCGCCGCGCTGCAGGCCGCGGTGGATCTGAGCCCCTCGCAAGGCGCGCACGGCGTAAATGCCCGACTCGCCCGCACCGCGCCGCTCCAGCATGCACTGCAGGCCCTCCAGGGCGTGGAATCCATACGATTCCAAGCCGCCGTACCCCAGCATCAGCGCCGCTTCGATCTCGCAGCCGCGCGGAAGCTCCCGAGCGGGACGGCGCCAAGTTACCGGCACCGAGGAGCCGGCCATGAACGGAAATCCCAGCTCTCGGGCGGTGGTGACCATATGCAGCGCGTCCGGCCAACGATAGGAGAGGTGCTTGTCATTGAAGACCGGCGCCGTCGATCCGGTGCGGCGAAACGTCCGCACGATCTGGTCGAAAAATTTGCGTCGCGGGTAGGTTACCTGTCCCGTATCGGGCGTCGACGGGTAGTTGCCATGTTCGGCGATACTCAAGACGCCCGCGACCTGTAAGCGGTCGGAGCCCAGGGTGAGCGCTTCGTCGATCGAGCCGGCGAGGCGGAACCCGAACTTTTCCGCAAGGCCCGCGCTCAGGTCTCCCGCGGGGCGCTGGTCGACATACAGGCTGGCAAGCCGCAGCGCCGGGCCCACACCACCTTGCTGATCAAATCCGTGCAGGATCTTGCCGACAATCACATCCGCGTGCGTATTCTCGCGGTACTCGGTGACCAATGCGGCCACGGGCAGCGGATCGCCCCCCTGCCCTCCCCGACCAAGCGACCAGCAACCGGACTCGCGCCCTTCGAGCCGATCGGCCGAAACGCCATTGACGGTGCAGCCCACTCCTGCGGAAGCGAGGCCCCACAACAATTCTCGTCGGTGCATTTGAACAACCATCCCGACCCTCCTGTGCTTGCAAACGGGGCTTCTATCCTACCTTGCAGGTCGTTGCAAAAGAAAGGCGATTATGGCAATGCACTTGGCTCGTCGACCGCGCGATCGCGCCACGTCGTTGCGCAGTCGCGACGGAAGTCGTCCGCTTGGGGATCCAACCGATTCGCTCCGAAAAAACGGGCGCGGTTCGCGGGTCGAATGCGCCGCAGTCGAATCTCAAGGACGCACAACGCTGCCGTCGCGTTGTCGAATCGCGGGCCAGGCGCCGTTGTACGGATGGTCGGGGAACGGAAAGCGGGCCGCCAAGGCCTCATCGAGATCGATTCCCCAGCCGGGCCGGTCATTCGGCCAGACGGCGCCATCGCGCAGTTCCATGCAGCCCGGGAAGACGTCGCGTGTGGCCTGATTGAACGGTGAAAATTCCTGGATGCCGAAATTCGGGCAGGCCAGGTCGAGCGCGAGATTGGCGGCGTGCCCGACCGGCGACGTATCGCCGGGTCCGTGCCAGGCGGTACGTACACCGAAGAACTCGCAGAGTGCCGCCAGCTTCCGCGACATCGTCAGGCCACCGATCATCGACAGGTGCACGCGGATGTAATCGATCAGCTGCTCCCGGATCAATGGCAGGAACTCGTGAACATTCGTGAACAGTTCGCCCATCGCCAACGGCAGGTGCGTGGTCGCGCGGAGCCGCCGGAAGTAGTCGATTTCCTCCGGCGGTAACGCGTCTTCCAGAAAAAACAGCCGGTACGGTTCCAGATCCTTCGCGAGTTGCATTGTCAAAGGCGGCGGTAAACGCTCGTGGATGTCGTGAAGCAACTCGAGCTCCTCTCCCAATTCGCTTCGCGCGTGCTCGAACAATCGCGGCACGATGCGGACGTAGTCGGCCGGCACGAAGATGTTATGGGGTGTCGTCGGGCCGTCGACTTGCGCGTGGGTCTTCAAGTCCGATGCGGTGCCATACGTGGCCTGTCCGGGGACTTCGACCTGCAGCCGTACGTGGCGAAATCCGGCGGCCTGATGCTGTTGCGCCTGGGCGACGACCTCCGGGATCGACTTGCCGGCCGCATGAACATAGACCGGTGCCGCCATGCGGCACTTGCCGCCGAGCAGATCATGGACCGGCATCCCGGCCCGCTTGCCTTTGATGTCCCATAGCGCCATGTCGACGCCGGACAGCGCGTTGTTCAGCACGGGCCCTTGCCGCCAGTAGGAACTGACCTGCGACGCAAGGAAAATGTCCTCGATTTCCGCGACGTCACGACCATGGAGAAACGGATCGAGATATTTTTCCACCGCCTCGACAACGGCAAGCGGTCGCTGCGTGAAAGTCGCGCAGCCCAGTCCGTAGAGCGTTGGCTCGTCCGTTTCCACTTTGACGACGACGAGTCGAATGCCCGCCGGCGCCGTGAGAATGCAGCGGATCTTTCGAATCGAATTGCGCATAGGACGGCGAATCTGGAATCGCCTCTCCGTCGAGGAACCCGGTTGCCAACTTTGCCGAGCGGCCCGCTTTGCGGAGGGCCGGAAACAGATCATAAATAGTGTGCCGACAGTCCGGCAATGCTTGACAGAAGATATTTCCGCCCCGGGAACACTCGAACAAAAGGAACCTCCGCATGGCTCGCATCAAAGAGATCGAACGCATCTGGGTCGACCTGCCGCTCAAGGAAGTGCCGTTCAGGAACATGGTCCGCGAAATTCCCCATTGGTCGCTGTTCGAAATCTGCAAGGTGACGCTCGACACGGGGCATGTCGGTCTCGGTGAGACGATGCCGTATTACACGTACGGCGCTGTGAGCGACGCCGCCGTGGCGCGAGCCCAGGGTGGCTCGCCAACCGAACTCATGTGGGACGACACTCTGGGGGCCGGTTTGCAGATGGCGATCTTCGACGCCGTCGGCAAACTGATCGGCGCGCCGCTCTGGTCACTGTTCGGCAAGCGGATTCGAAATTGGGCGCACGTCGGCTGGTGGGCTATCGATATGCCGGCGGATGACTGGATCCTCGAATGCCAGGAAGCCGTCCAGCAGGGATATACGACCTTCAAAACGAAAGCCCGGCCATGGTTCGACCTGCATGATCAGCTCGAACGGCTCTGTTCCTCGGTGCCCGACTATTTTCAGATCGATATGGACTTCAACGATTTCGGACTCGATCCGGCCGTCGCCCGACCGCTCTGCAGGGCACTGGAGAAGCACTCCAAGATCGCGATCTGGGAGAGTCCGATCCAGCAGGAAGATGTCGAGGGGAATCGTTCGTTGCGTGCCCAGCTGAGTGTACCGATCGCGCAACATACCGGTCGCCCCGCGTTCCGTACGCAACTGGAGCGGCAGATCTGTGACGGATTCGTGATGGAAGGCGGCGTCAGCAATACGCTATCCAAGGGGCGGACCTGCGAGGAATTCAACAAGCCGTACTGGCTTCAGTGGGTGGGCAGTAATCTGGCCGCCTCGTTCTGTCTGCACCTGCAGGCCGTGCTGACGCACGCCCGCTGGCCCGCCATTCATTGCAACCATATGTACGCTGCTCAGTACGTACGCGAGCCGTGGCAGGTGCGCAATGGCCAGGCGCAGGTCCCGGACCAGCCCGGCATCGGTGTAACCGTGGACTGGAAAGTCGTGGAGAAATATCGCATCGAACCGAAACCCAAACCGTATCCGTATCCCAGACTGCTGCTGCGGCTCGACTGGCCTTCCGGCGCTTGCTCGTATTTCACCCATGCCCAGCAGTTATGGGACGCCTTCAAGTATGCGGAGTTGCCGTCGTTTACGCGCGGTGTCAATCTGACGCGCGTCCTCGATGACGGCGGTGAAAACTGGCGGCGGCTGTACGATTCGGCGAGTCGTCAGCCGATCCTGTACGGCGAGCGTATGCCATAGTCCGTCCTGGTCGTGCCGCACGGGCTTCGGTCGGCGAGCACGGATTGCTTTTTTGGCTACTGTTCGATCGGCCGTGAACAATCGATGCCGATCCAGCAGACGGCGCTGACCAGGTACATCGCGGCGACGCAGAGAAACAATGCCAGATAACCGGGAATCGTCGCGCCCTCGGGGGATATGGTTGCGAAACGGTCCAGGATCCATCCGAAAATTGGCGGCATCAGCACGCCGCCGAGTGTTCCGGAAGTGTTGACGATGCTGAAGATCGAGGCGGAAAAACGCCCGCCCAGATCCGTACACGCGCCCCAGACCGTGGGTTGACTCCAGTCGCTGAAGAATTTGACCACAAACAACGACCAACCCGCGGCGGCCGCGCTGTCCCGCGTGATCGCCAGAAACATCAAGCAACACGCCAGCACGTTCCCCGTGGCGCCAATGATCGTGCGCCCCCATCGGCGGCTGCCCGTCGCGCGAATGGCAAGATCATTGCAGGCGCCGCCCAGCATCCCCCCCACCGCTCCTCCCAGCAGCGGCAGGCCGACGAACAGTCCCGCGGTCTTGAGATCGACGCCCTTCACAACCAGGAAATAGCCGCCCATGAATAGATTGTAGATGCCGTCCGCGCCGGCGGCAAAAAACTGCTGCGTCACAAACAATGCCATGCTGCGATTGGCCAGCGCGCTGCGCCAAGGTAACACCCGGCGGTCCGACGACGCCATGCTGCGGCCATCGCGAATCAACGCCCTTTCCGACGCATTGACGCGCGGATCGTGTTCGGGTTCGCTGCGAAACAGAACCAGGAATAACACCGCGAACACCAGTCCTATCGCGGATAACCAGAGCAACGATTGCTGCCAGCTCAACTCCAGCCAGCCCATCAGCACCGTGCCCATCAGGACCGACGAGGCGAAACCGCCACCGCGGCCGCAGAATGTGGCGATCCAACCTTGAATCATCGTGCGGTTCCGCGCGGGGAACCAGGAATGCGTCACGCGATTGAGACAAGGATAAGTCCCCGCCTGGCTGGCTCCGAACAACAGACGCGCGAATACCAGCAACTTCATGCCGCCGGCACCATGCAACGCCAGTGCTCCGGACCAGATCGCAATCGAGACGCCAAGAAAAAGGTGCGGTCCAAACATGTCGGCAATGATGCCCGACGGCACCTGCAGCGACCCATAAGTCCAGTTAAACAGGCTGCCAATCGCGCCGACCTGCGTGTCGTTCAGCGCAAACTCCTCCTTCAATTTCGGACCGATAAAATTGAACGTGAAGCGGTGCAGATAGAGCAGGAACGAGGCGCCGCAACTCAAAAGAAAAATCGTCCAGCGGCGATGCGTCGCGCCACCCTGCTCTTCCCGAAGCGACACGTCGTAGTTCATACGGAGATTTCCCGGCGTTTCGAGCCAAACGGAGAGTGTACCACGGGCACCGCGGGCGCGGCACGAAGTGATCGATGCGGCTACAATGATATCGGCCGCCTGGCCACGATACAAACATCGATCCGCTTTGAAGGTTCCAGCAATGAAAATTACCTCCATCCGCCCGATCATCGTCGGCGACGTCCGAAACTTTCTTTTCGTGATCGTCGAAACCGACGAGGGCTTGTGCGGACTGGGGGAGGGAGGCATCACTTGGCGCGAATCGGCGATGGCCGGATTCATCGAGGCCCTGCGCCCTTCCCTGCTCGGCCAGGACCCGATGCGCACGGAACACCTCTGGCAGGTCATGCTGCGCTGCGGTTTTTTCCCGCCCGGCCGATTGGGACTGGCCGCGATCAGCGCCATCGACATTGCGCTCTGGGATATCAAAGCCCAGGCACTGGCTGTGCCGTTGTACCAGTTACTCGGTGGCCGCGTGCGGGATCGAGTTGTCTGTTATCCTCACGTCGCGGGACCGAATCCCGCGTCGCTCGTGGAAGACGCGCGTCGCAAAGTCGCCGAACAGTGGCGGTTCGTGCGCTTCGATCTGCCGTGCTGGAACGAAGTATTCGAGCCGCGACGGGCTGTCCGTGAGGGCGTGGAACTGTTCGCGGCGGTGCGCGAAGCGGTCGGGCCTGAAATCGAACTCGTCATCGACGTCCATACCCGGCTCGACCCGGCCAACGCGATCCTGCTCTGCCGGGAACTCGAAGCGCACCGCCCCTATTTCGTCGAAGATCCGCTCCGCAGCGAAAATCCGGCGTCCCTCCGCCGCCTGCGCGAACAGACCTCGGTCCCGATCGCCATGGGGGAACAGCATGCAACCAAGTGGGAATTCCGCGAGATGATCGAAAACGACTGGATCGATTTCGCCCGCGTCGATCTCTGTATCGCCGGCGGGATCACCGAAACAATGAAGATCGCCGGCTGGTGCGAAACACATTACCTGCCCCTGGCCCCGCATAATCCTCTTGGACCTGTCTGCACCGCCGCTTCACTCCACGTCGATCTGGCCATCAGCAACTTTGCCGTCCAGGAGTGCGCGCGACCACCCGGTGCCGTACTGAGCGAACTGTTTCCCGAACAAGTACCTTTCGAACGCGGACACCTGCTCCCGCCCACTCGCCCGGGTCTTGGGATCACGTTCGACGAGTCCGCCATCCGACGCTACCCACCAATCCAAGACGGGGACTGCCCCCGATTCCGACGCGACGACGGTGCATTCACGAATTGGTGAAACCGGTTACGGGTTACGGGTTACGGGTTACGGGGCACGGGCACGGGGCACGGGGCACGGGGCACGGGGCACAGGTGCCACGGGTGACTTCGTGTGCCACGGGTGAGGAGGGTAGTCCCGAGCCCGTGCAAGGTGACAAAGTTGAGGTTGAAATTTGAATCGGGGCCAATTCACCGTCTTCCGATCCGACGTTGACCGACAATGAACGTTGACTCCATCACTTGGGCACGGGCTCGGGACTACCCTCACCCGTGGCACCCGTAACCCGTTTTCCACTTTGCATTCTCATGACCCATCGTTACACTTTTATTTGTTGCCATGGAATTGCTTACCCGCCACGATCAGCCTGCCTTGGAGTCTCTTTCGCGTGCTAAATGTTTGGGTTCGAATTCGGCGCGACTCGACCGCGACCATGTTCGGTAGCGGCATTCAGTTGTTCTTGGTCGGCTGCTTGTTGCTTGTACCTTGCGCCGTGGCGATGCCGGATTCACCGGCTGGACCGACGGATGAAAGCGGGCGGCGGTTACCGAACTTTGAATCGATTCGTGTCGAGCCTGCCGAACTCTTTCTGGACGCGCGCAATCGAGAGCAGGGCGTGATCGTTACCGGAATGACGGCGTCGGGAGAAATGGTCGATTTGACCCATCGTGTCGCCTACGCGAGTTCGGACCCGGGCATCGCGTCGGCGTCTGCCGGCGGGCAGGTGTCCGCGGTGGCGGACGGTGGGGCCGAATTGACGATCGAAGTGGGCGTCAAGGCGGCCAAAGTTCAAGTTCGCGTTGCCGGACTGGCAACGACCAGAATTCCCGATTTCGACAACGACGTCGTGCCACTGCTGAACCGTTTTGGCTGTAATACATCTGCCTGCCATGGGAAAGCGGAAGGGCAGAATGGGTTTAAGCTTTCCGTATTCGGTTCGGATCCTGGTACCGATTACGGCGCCCTGGTGATGGAGTCGCGTGGAAGAAGATTGTTTGTTCCGGAGCCGGATCGCAGCTTGTTGATGCGGAAGGCGTCTGGCGACATGCCTCATGGCGGTGGCGTGCGCATCGAACGGCGTAGCCGGGCGTACCAGGTTCTGCGCGAATGGATTGCGGCGGGAGCGCCTCGAAGTGATCCGCATGCGGCGAGTGTAGTGCGCATTCAGGTGTTGCCGAATCGCCGCACAATTGGCCCGCGCGGGTCGCAACAGCTTCGTGTGACGGCGGAGTTCAGCGACGGGCGGACTGTGGATGTAACGGAGTTGGCCCGGTTCCAATCCAACAACGACGCCTTGGCGTCCGTCGACGAGCGGGGGATAGTGGTTGCGGGCGATGCGCCGGGTCAGGTGGCGATCATGGCAAGCTACATGGGGGCGGTCGACACATTTCAGGCGTTTCTGCCGCGGCTCGAAATGTTGGCGGACGTGGCGCCGGCCAGCGAAGTCAATTCCATCGATACGCTGGTCCACGCGCAGTTGAGGAAATTAAACATTGCGCCGGCGGCCCGCTGTGACGACGCCGACTTCGTGCGACGGGCTTATATCGACGTGATCGGGACGCTGCCGACGGCTGAAGAGGCTCGTGACTTCCTGGACGACCGCTCGGCGGGCAAACGTCGCGCCTTGGTGGAACGCTTGATGGTGCGCCCGGAGTTCGTCGATTACTGGTCGCAGAAGTGGGCCGACATTCTCCGCGTCGATCGGCGCACCCTGGGCCACAAAGGGGCCTTTGCATTCTACCGATGGATTCACGACCAGGTGGCCAGGAATCGGCCGATCGACGAGTTCTTCCGGGAGATCATTGCTGCGCGGGGAATCATCGAACAGGCGCCGCAGGCTCGGTTCTATCAGGTGTCCGGGAATGCGGGGGACACGGCGAGTACGCTGTCCCAGATCGTGCTCGGTGTCCGCATTGCGTGCGCTCAGTGCCACCATCACCCGTTTGATCGCTGGAGCCAGGACGATTACTTCGGCATGGCGGCCTACTTTCAGCCGCTGTCGCGCAAGGCGACGTCGCGCGGGGAGTTGCTCGTCTACGCTGGCGGTGCCAAGGCGACGAATCCGCGCACCGGCCGGGAGATTCCCGCGCACCCGCTGCAGACTCCGATTCCGCCAGCGGTGGCGGACGGTGACGTCCGCGTGCAGTTGGCTCAATGGATGACTTCGCCACAGAATGCCTGGTTTGCGCGGAATGTGGCGAATCGGATCTGGGCCCAGTTGCTCGGCCGAGGGTTGGTCGAACCGGTCGACGACCTCCGCGAAACGAACCCGCCATCGAACCCGGAATTGCTCGACGCGCTCGCCCGTTCGTTCATCGAACAGAAGTTCGACCTGCGGCGCTTCCTGCTGACGATCACCGATTCCGAGACCTACCAGCGCAGTGCCCATCCAGATCAATCGAACGAATGCGACGAGCAGAATTATTCGCGGGCATTATTGAAACGGATGGATGCCGAGGTCCTGCTGGACGCGGTCTGTCAGGTGTCGGGTGTGCCGGAGAAGTTTATCGGTTTTCCATCCGGTTATCGCGCGATTCAGTTGTGGGACAGCGAGGTCGACCATTACTTCCTGAAGCTGTTCGGTCGGCCGATCCGCAAGTCGGCTTGCGTCTGCGAGCGGAATATGGAGCCGAATGTCGGGCAGGTTCTGCATGTGCTCAACGCTCCGGAGATTCAGAGCAAGTTGGCGCACGACGGCGGACGCATCGCGCACTGGGTGGAGACGATCCAGGACGACGCGGCCATCGTCGAGCAACTGTACCTGACCTGTTACGCGCGTCGGCCCACCGACGAAGAGCGAACCGTGGCGCTGGAGTTCCTTGCTGGAGTTGCGCAGCGAGATGGGAACCGGTCGGACTTTCGCCGCCGCGCGGTTGAGGATCTGATGTGGAGTTGCCTGAACAGCCTGGAGTTTTTATTCAATCATTGAGGAGGCTGCGATGAAGGGAACGGTCGGTTTCTGCGATGGAGTCGCACGGCGTGATTTTATCCGCGTTGGCTGCGCCAGCCTGTTCGGTCCGGCGGCATACTGGTCGCTGCCCTCGTTACTCGGTTCGGCGGCAAGGGCCGGGGAGAATCCTGGTTCCGCGGATGCCCGATCGCTCATCGTGGTCTTCCTGCGCGGTGGCTTAAGTACGATCGATACCTGGGATTTGAAACCGAATGCGCCGGCGGAGTTTCGCGGCGAATTTCAACCGATCGCGACCAACGTCGCGGGGATCGAGATCGGCGAGCACCTGCCACGAATCGCGCTGCAGATGGACAAGTTCTCGCTGGTGCGATCGTTCGGGCATCGCAATTCGGATCATGGGCCGGCGGACCATTACATGCTGACCGGCTACCACCCGCTGGCGGGCTTCAATCCCGGCTTGTCGCCGAACAATCAGCGCCCCTCGCATGGCTCGATCATCGCCCGGCAACTGGGGCCTCGCGGCTCGGTTCCCGCGTATGTCTGCGTGCCGGATGTGCACCCAAGTGGCGGCGCCGCTTATCTTGGACCGGCCTCGGCGCCGTTCTCCATTAACGCCGATCCCAATGACCCGGGATTCACCGTCCGTGATGTCCTGCCGCCGTTGGAACTTGATCCGCATCGCGTCGAAAATCGTCAGGCGCTGTTGGCGCGCGTCGACCGATTTCAACGGACCGCCGAGAGCCGTGCGAATCGCGGAGCGAAATCGGTGAGCGTATTCCGGGAGCGTGCCTTCCAGCTGATGACCTCGGCGGAGGCCAAGCGGGCGTTCGACATCCACCAGGAAGACTCGCGATTGCGCGACGAGTATGGTCGCAATTCTCTAGGGCAGTCCTGCCTCATGGCGCGGCGGCTGGTGGAAGCGGGCGTGCGCTGCGTCACGGTTCAGCACGTCGATTGGGATACGCACGAAGCCAATTTCACGCACCTGCGGCGCGACTTGCTGCCGATGCTCGACGGGGCGATGGCGACCTTGTTTCGCGACCTGTCGGACCGGGGATTGCTTGACAATACGCTGGTCCTAGTGACCGGCGAATTCGGCCGCACGCCTCGGATCAACAACAACGCCGGCCGCGACCATTGGGGGCCCGGTTTCACGGTGGCGCTCGGCGGCGGCGGCATTCAGGGCGGCCGCGTGATCGGGCGGTCGGACGCACGCGCCGAAAAACCGGCCGACGATCCCTACGGCCCGGAGGATCTCGCGGCAACCGTCCACCGGCTGCTGGGAATCGATCCCGACGGCGAGTTCTACACGCCGGAGGGTCGGCCGGTGAAGATCGTTAATGACGGGCGGATGATTCGAGGATTGACATGATCGATCGTGGATGGTCGTCGGTTCGCCTACCGGTCCTATTGGCCGCGCTGCTCGCAATGCAGTCGGTCGGCGCTGACACGGCGACTGGCGAAGCGCCATCGGTTTCCTACATTTTTCCGGCGGGCGGACAGCGCGGTACGCAGGTACAATTTCGAATCGGCGGGCATTTCCTGCACGGCCATGCAGCACTCGACATGACCGGGCCCGGGGTTGCCGCGTCGACGACGATCAAGGAAGGACCAACCACCTGGTTTGAAGGCCCTCTTGTTGTTAAGCCGGCCTCCCAGGCGGCCGAGAATTACCCACGCGACCATTACGGCGAAGTCGCCCTTGCCAAGGACGCTCCCCTGGGAGCGATTGCCTGGCGGGTATCGACCTCGCAAGGGGCCACACCGGGCCGCCCGTTTGTCGTTGGCGATCTCCCCGAGGTCATCGAAGAGGAAATGGATGGCATGCCGCTGCCGCAGTCGGTCATGCTGCCGGTAACCATCAACGGCCGCATTTTTCCGCGCGAGGATGTTGATATCTGGACATTTGCGATGGAGCAGGGCCAGCAGGTCGCTTGCGAGGTGCTGGCCGCCCGAATCGGTTCGTCACTCGATTCGCAGTTGGAAATCCGCGCACCCGACGGTTCGCTGATCGCCGAAAATGGCGACTCCCTGGGGATTGATTCGCGAATCCAGTTCACCGCCCCCGTTTCCGGGGTCTACCAGGCGCGGATCTGGGACGCGGAGTTTCGCGGCTTGCAGGAATTTGTCTACCGCCTGACGATTCGAACCGATTCGTTCGTGGAACGAGTGTTCCCGTTGGGAGGTCGACGGGGAGAAACGGTCGCCTTTCGTCTGATCGATGCGCCGGAAGACCGCGCCGCCGTGCGACCGATGCTGCTTGCGCCCCCGTCGACAGGACTGCAATGGGTCCATTTGCCGTTGGGCGATCGGTTTTCTAATCCGGTGCTCGTCGACGTGGGCGACGCCGCCGAAGTCGTCGAGTCGCACAACGCTGACGGCAGTGGGCGCGCTCGCGACGTGGCGGCCGAACAGGACGGCGAAGTCGGAAAGTCCCCTGCTAGACCGTTGGAACTCCCCGTTTCTGTGAACGGGATGATCTCGCAGGTGGGCGAGACCGATCGCTGGCTGGTGCGCGGCACCAAGGGCCAGGCCGTTGAATACGAGTTGCTGACGCAGCGTCTCGGCTCGTCGCTCGATGCCGTACTCTCTGTTTTCCCGGTCCCTGACCCCGGGACGCAAGCGGCGACTCCTCCCGCGGCGCTGGTTAAGGTGGGGAGCACCGTGGATAACCCGCAGGAACCGAAAGGGCTTTGGGAATTTCCCAACGATGGCCTGTTTGCTTTTGAGGTTGCCGACGTTTCGGGGACGCGTGGTGGGCCATCCTACACCTATCGATTGCGGATGGTGCCACCCCCGCAGCCCGATTTTCGCCTGCGGGCACTCAGCGATGCGGTGACGGTCGTGCGCGGCGGCGAGTCGAAATTCAAAGTGGCCATCGATCGTATTGGCGGCTTTGCTGGAGAAGTCAAACTGAATCTGGTTGGACTTTCCGACGGCGTCACACTGTCGGGCAATTCGGTACCGGCCAACGCCGCCGAGTCCGAACTGACATTGAAAGCCGATGCACGCGCCAAGGTGCAGGCGTTGTTTCTCGACATCGACGGGACTGCCGAACTGGCGCCGGACAAGGTATTGACGCGCCGTGCCGTAATGCCGGCGCTACAATATGTTCCCGCACGTGAATCGCTGCTGTTGGTGGTGGCGATGCCGACGCCATTCAAGTTGGATGGCGGGGAACTGCAAATTCGTTACGGCGCGCGGGGAACCGTCTTCCGGCGTCCGTTCAAGATCGAGCGGAACGGGTATCAAGGAACACTGAATGTCCGCCTCGCCGATCGCCAGATTCGGCATCTCCAGGGGGTAACCGGGCCGACGCTCGTATTGGGCCCGGACGTGCAGGAATTCGAATACCCTGTTCGACTACCGACCTGGCTGGAAACAAATCGCACATCGCGCACCGTTTTGATGGTCACCGGCGAGGTGCTCGACAATGACGGCACGCCGCACACCGTCAGTTTCAGTTCGGGCGATACCCGTAACCAGATTGCGCTGTTGACGGCACCCTGCCCGCTGAGTGTGCGGGCCGAGGCGACTTCGATGCGGGCGCTTGTCGACGGCAAACGCTCGTTGCCGGTCAGCGTGTCGCGTGGAACGTTGTCGCCCGAGGAAGTGCGAATCGAGTTGCTCGTGCCGCCGCATACGCACGGAGTCATGGCGGAACCGATTACGCTCGCCCGTGACGTGAACGGCGGTTTGATGTCGATACAATTTGCGAAAACGGCCGGCCCGTTTACACTGCCCTTGACGATCCGCGCCACGACGGTCGTCGATGGCGATCCCGTCATCGCGGAAACCGCGTTGGAAGTTGTGGATGCGCGATGAAGGGCCGGCGTCGAACACAAAGGAGAACGCACAATGGCGCTGCGTTGGATCGTCATCGCTGCGGTAGGTTTACTGGCACTGGGATTACCGCTGGCAATCATCGTGGTGATTCTGGCGAATCGTAATCGTGACTAAGGCGTAAGGGGTCGGGAATCTTTGGCGCCAATAAGCTTACCATCAGAATGATCGTCGCCGCCAAAGACTCCCGACCCCTGGCCGCGTTGGATTACGGCGCGGCATCCGCGCGGCTTTTTCCTTGGGACCCGTCGATCGCGAGCAGCAGTTCGGGGGTACGGAAATAGAGGTTGCCGTGGGAAATTGCCGCTGAGGCGTAGGTCGGCGCTCCGAGAGTGTTGCGGGCAACTTCGGTATAGCTCTTCCTGCCGGCTTCGATCACCGTGGTCACTCCGTCGTCATCGCTGAAGTAGACGTAACCGCCGCCGGACACGGGAGAGGCGGTAAACGAGCCGCCGATCCGATGACGCCATTGCTGCTTGCCGTGATGTGCGTCGAGACACGTGACGATGCCCTGGTCGTCGAGCAGATAATACTGGTCCCCTACCAGGATCGCGGAAGGAACGTACGGCGCGCCGCGATCGAACCTCCAGTCGACGTGTGACTCGGTGACGTCGCCTTTTCCGCCAGGACGGACCGCGAAGCTGCTGCCGCGCGGACCGCTGACCACATAGATCCGCTCATGCCCGATGACCGGTGTTGGAATGCACTCCCGTTGCAGGCCATGGACGATCCATTGGAGCTGTCCGTCGCGGGGATCAAATCCTTCCATCCGTTCGGCGGCACACACCACCAGCGTCGATCGGTCCGCTTGCCGGATGATCTGGGGTGAACTCCAGGAATGCCAGACTCCCGGTCGAGGCTGGTGCCAGACATTCTTGCCGTTGTCCGCATCGACCGCGAGCAGATACGAGGACCCATAGTGATCGCACTGGATGATCAGACTGTTCCCGACGAGGATCGGGGAACTAGTGTGGCCGAAGCGATTCTCGAACGGTCCATATTCTTCCGCCAGCGAACGTTGCCAGACCAATTGACCGTCCATATCGACGCAAAACAGATCTCCCGTACCAAACAGTGCGAAGATCCGCTTACCGTCGGTAACGGGCGTCGGCGTTGCCATATCGCTTTTCGTGGCATGGTGCAGGGTGACGGCGGTACCCCAGAATCGCGTCAACCAGAGTTGCCGGCCACTGTCACGAGCGTGGCAGGCGATCAGCAATTCCTCCTGCGAGTGGCGATCGGTGGCCGTCACCACGATTCTCTCGTCCCAGACAATCGGACTCGAAACTCCCGTTCCAGCCAGCGGGACCTTCCAACGGATGCCCGAGTCGGCCGACCAGTGGCGCGGAAGATTGGATTCCGAGCTCACCGCATTCCTGTTAGGGCCGCGCCATTCCGGCCAATTCTCCGCGAGAACCAAAGGTGCTCTGCCAAGCGGAGCGGACAGCAGCAGGAATGTCGCAATGCGGCGGATCGAGGAGGTGCTCTTCATTTATTCGACGCCGGGTCGGGGTTGGAAAGCGGGCAGACGAAACGAATACCTTTGCCGGACGCGTCGCAGAAGCGAAGTTGAAACGACCAGTTGTTCGGGACTTCCGGATTCACGTGTTGTGGACCCTGACAGATTTTGACAAAGATGCGGTTGACGCCTGCCTGGAGTTTGACGGGGACGACGAACCGATCGAGGCGAGTTCCATTCAGCCATTGTTCGCGCGCCAGGACGGATTCACCGTTCAGCCAGATCGAGAGGTTATCGTCGGCGCTGCATGCCAGCCGAGCGGCACAGGCTTCAGCGCATTCTATTTCCGAATAGGCGAAGCCAACCGATTCCTTGACCGGTCCCAGCGCTTGCACGAGGTTCATTTCGCCAAGCCGATCGGTCGACTCGCTCCACTTCCAGCGCAGCGCGGTGCCATCGTCCAGCGTGTAAATCCGCGAACGATCGAACGCGAACGCTTCGCCGCCGATTTGCGGTGGATAAAGCGTCGAGAATCCGGACATGCCGGGCGCGGGAAACGGGCCGACGACCCACCAGCGATGGACGAATCCAAGCTGAGGAATCGGGTCGACGATCGTGCCGAGGGAGCGAAGTTTGTCGACGGCGGCCAGGACCTGATCCGAATGCCGGGCATGTTCGAAACATCGCTCGAATGCGGATCGCGCTTCCTCCACGGCCCGCATGTTCAGCTTCTCGTCCGCCTGGTGCATCAATGCGTCGATGGCGTCTCGTCGGAATTCCGGATCGTCGAGCCAATCGGCGAGCAGCGGTCGGTCGACGTCGAGATCGACTTGTCGCAGCAATCGCAGTGCGAGTCTTCGCGGGCGTCCGGCGCGCGACGCATCGCGCACGAAGGCCAGGATTTCGTCGCGCGGCAAGCCGGCCGAGCCGCGCGACAATTCCCGTGCCGCAATGGCTTCAAATGCCTGGCGGAGCCAGTTGGCGGCGACGGGGTTCGCGGTCCCCATGGCGGCGAGCAACTCCGGGAGAATAGCGGCGGGAGCTCGCGATAGTTCCCGGCTGGCGTTGCGGGCATTGTCCAGCCCGTCACTGTTGGGGCCAGCCCGCATGATCCTCTCAATCGCCGCGGAAACTTCGTCGGCCGAGAGCCGGGATTCCCCGCTCGCCTGGGTCGCCCGATCGTCGTCGTCGGCAGCTCGAGCCATTCTCCCGCGCGTCGCGGCCGGAAATGGCCCGCCGCCGACCAGCACCAGCAGGATTGGAATCACGACTGCAAGCAGAACTCGGGCCGGATGCGAACCGATATCTTGCGGCGCAAGGGCCATTGTCGATCGCATCTGTGCGGCACCTCAGGCGGGACTTTGGGGCGCTCCAATCGTAACGCATCGGTGACGAAGATTCAAATCCAGGGCCGATGCGGGGTCGCGGGGCGGGAGGATTGTTCCGCCGCGCTACTGCTCCGCCCGATCGATTCATGTTATAGTCTTGGAAATCAACAGTCCCACCCAAAACGCGCCGGGCCCAGCGGGCACACGTCGCAGCCGTAGCCAAATCCAGCCCTGCCCCCGGCAGCCAACGCGTTGATACACCAATCTGTTTACCTGCATCGGAAGTACCAACCCAAGGAACTTGTGCATGAGCCGTTTCCTGTTGTTGTTCGCCACGTTCATTGCATGCGGACCCCTCGCCGATCTCCTGAGTGGCTCTCTTGGCGCCGGGTTGGAGCGGCGATTGTACGGGCAGTCGTTGGAGTTCAAGCCGGGGGAGCATATCTGCATCATCGGCAACGGACTCGGAGAGCGGATGCAGCATTTCGGCCACCTGGAGGCGTTGATTCACGCTCGCTTTCCGCAACACGAGCTGGTATTTCGCAATCTGGCTTACAGCGGCGACGAAGTGGCGGGGTGGCAGGACGGAAGCCGGCGTCTGCGGTCGATGTCGTTCGGTTCGCAGGACGAGTGGCTGGCCGGATCCGCGCCGGTTCCTCAGCCGGCGAAGCTCTCCAAACGCGATGAAGGCAAAGTTCGGGGGAATCGCTTCGAGCTGACCGATACCAGAGCCGACGTGATTTTCGCGTTTTACGGATACAACGAATCGTATGCCGGCGAGTCCGGATTGCCGCGTTTCCGGCAGGAGCTGACCGACTTCCTCAAGCACACTCTGGGTCAGAAATACAACGGCAAGTCGGCCCCGCGAATTGTATTGTTCTCGCCGACTCCTCTGGAGTTATCCAGCGATCCCAATCTGCCGAATGCCGCGATGGTGGCGGCGACCAATGCGCGGATCAAGAGTTACGTGGCGGTGATGGCGGAAGTGGCCAAGGAAAACGGTGTGCCTTTCGTCGACCTGTTCGCGCCGGCGGTTCGGGGCGCGTTTGCCAAGGCCAATGCGGAGCCGCTGACGATCAACGGCCTGCATCTGAATGAGCGGGGTGATAATTACATTGCCGAGCTTGCCTATCAAGGCCTGTTCGGTTCGGCGGCGCCACAAACCAGCGCCGCGCTGGCATCGCTGCGGAAGGCGGTGAACGACAAGAACTGGTATTGGTTTCATCGCTATCGCGTCACCGATGGATTCTCCACCTACGGCGACCGCGCGTTCCTGAAATTCTCCGAGGGACCTGGGGGATACGGCGAGGGGCTCTCCAACTATTCCGTCGGCCAACGGGAACTGGATGTCATCGATACGCTGACCCATAATCGCGATCGGGTCGTATGGCGCGTGGCGCGCGGCGAGCAAGCCAAAGCCGCCGACGACAATCTGCCGGAGTTCATCCCGGTGATTTCCAACAAGCCCGGACCACTGCCAGGCGGAAAGCACGAGTTTTTGACCGGCCCCGATTCGATCAGCAAAATGACGGTGGGCAAGAATCTCAAGGTCGAACTGTTCGCGGACGAAAGCATGTTCCCGGAACTCGCGAACCCCGTGCAGATGGCGTTCGACACACGCGGACGACTGTGGGTCGCCGCTTGGTCGACCTATCCACACTGGAAGCCGACCGAACCGATGGATGACAAATTATTGATCCTCGAAGACACCGATCACGACGGCAAGGCGGATGTCTGCAAGACATTTGCGGGCGACATTCACAATCCGACCGGATTCGAGTTCTGGAATAACGGCGTCATCGTGGCGCAGGGGCCCGATATCATCTATCTGCGCGACACCAACGGCGATGACAAGTACGATATCAAGGAACGGATCGTCCATGGCCTGGACACGGCCGACACGCACCACACCGCCAATAGTTTTGTGCTCGATCCAGGCGGCGCGCTCTATTTCCAGGAAGGAACGTTCCATCATACCCAGGTCGAAACGCCCTGGGGCGCGCCGCGCCGCGTCGCCAATGGCGCGGTGTTTCGATTCGAACCGCGCACCAGCAAATTTGATGTCTACGTGACCTACGGCTTCGCGAACCCGCATGGCCACGTGTTTGACCGTTGGGGACAGGACTTCGTCTGGGACGGTACCGGCGCCAATCCGTTTCACGCGCCGCTCTTCTCCAGCGATATGGACTTTCCTCATAAACATGCGGCGACCCCACAGGTCTACCAGCAACGGACGCGGCCATGCTCCGGAGTCGAGGTCATGTCGAGCGGTCACTTCCCGGAGGAGTTCCAGGGAAATCTGCTCATCAATAATGTGATCGGATTCCAAGGCATCCTGCGCTACAAGATGGAGGACAAAGGCTCCAGCTTCGGCGCGACCGAACTGGAACCGATCCTGTTCTCTTCGGATCCGAATTTCCGCCCCACCGACCTGGAAATCGCTCCGGACGGTTCGATCTATTTTGTCGACTGGCATAACCCGATCATCGGCCACATGCAGCACAATCTGCGCGATCCCAGCCGCGATCGCACGCACGGCCGCATCTACCGGGTGCGCTACGAGGGTCGCGAGCTGCTCAAGCCAGCGCCGGTGGCCGGGGAACCGATCGAGCGGCTGCTGGGGTTGCTCAAGTCGCCCGACGACCGCGTTCGATCGAGGGCTCGCATTGAATTGTCCGGACGCCGTTCGGACGCGGTGCTCGGCGCGGCCCGTAAATGGCTGGCGGCACTCGACGGCAAACATGCCGATTATGAACACCACCGCCTGGAAGGACTCTGGCTGCATCAGAATCATAACGTCGTCGATGAAGGCCTGCTGAAGCAGGTCTTGCGGTCGCCCGATTTCCGCGCACGCGCAGCCGCCACGCGCATCGTTGCCCATTGGAGGGACCGCATCGATCAGCCGCTGGAACTGCTGCGAACACAGGTCAACGACGAGAATCCGCGGGTGCGGCTGATGGCGATCTGGTCGTTGAGTTTCTTTGGCGGAACGGATGCGGAAAAGGCGGCGGAGATCGCCGTCGAGTCGCTCGTGCATCCGCAAGACCCGTACCTCAAGCATCTGCTCGACGAGACCAACAAGACGCTGGACCGCCGCGCCAAGAGCACCGCCAAGAAATAGCCTGGAGGGCCAGCGATACTTATTTCAGGAATGCCGGAGTGGCCGCATGGTGAAACGTTGGATCGCCGGTCTGCTTGCCGTGGTGACCGCTGCGTCGGTAACGCTGGCGGCGGAGCCGGAAAGCGCGGTCGGCCCGCTGATGAAGTTATTCCAAAGCGGACGACTGCCTCCGGAACGCCAGGAAGCGGTCGTGGAGATGATCTGCAATCGCGGTAACGCCGAGGATTTGCGGATTGTATTCGATCGCGCACTCGATCCGGACAAGTTCCCGCTCGAACTGCGCGTCAAAGTATTTCGCTGGCTGGGCGACGCGGTGCGCACGCGCAAGACAATTCCTCGGGGCGACCTCAGCGGCCTGGGAGCCATCATCGCGGGCGGTGGCGATGCGCGGCTGCGCGAGGCCGCGATTCGGCTGGCGTCCCGCTGCAAGGATCAAGGAATCGCCCCAGCGCTGCGAACGATTGTTTCCGACCCATCGTACGCCTTCGACTTGAGACGGGTAGCGCTTGAGGGGCTGATCGCCATCGGCGACGATGCGAGTCGGCAGTTTCTCGAACAGTTGGCGAGCAGTTCTGCGGAAATGAAGTTGCGGATTCCGGCGGCTGCGGGGTTGGTGCAATTCGACAGCGGCAAAGCGGCGGTGCAGGGCGCCCTGGTGCTGCATGACGCCCAGCCAAACGATGACTTGTCGGAATTGATCGGCGCCTTCCTGGACCGCAAGTCCGGCGCGGAGAAACTCGCGGAACAACTCTCGCGCGTGCGTCTGACAAAAGACACCGCCAAGCGCTGTTTGCGATACATCTATTCGGTCGGACGCAGCGACGAATCGCTCACCACGGTGCTTGGCGCGGCCGCCGGAATTCAAGCCGACGCGCCGCCGCCGACACCGCAGGAAGTGGCGGAAGTTGTTAACGATGTGGTCGCCAAGGGAGACGCAGCGCGCGGCGAAGCAGTCTTTCGGCGCAAAGATGTCAGCTGCATGAAATGCCACAGCATCAGCCGGGCCGGAGGACAGATCGGCCCCGAGTTGAGCGCGGTCGGCGGCGCATCGCCGGTCGACTACATCGTCAATTCCATCCTCAATCCGAATCTGGCCGTCAAGGAGCAGTACGTCACGCGCGTCTTTGTTACGGCCGACGGCAACGTACTCACCGGGATCGTGATCGACCGGGATGAGGTCCGCGTTCGCTTCCGCGACGCCAGCGGGCAGGAAATCAGCCTGGCGGTCGCCGACATCGATGAAGAGCAGGAAGGAAAGTCGCTGATGCCGCAAGGCTTGACCCGTTTCCTGACCCGGGATGAGCTGCTCGATCTGGCACGCTTTGTTTCCGAACTCGGCAAGCCGGGACCGTATGCCGTGCAACAAGCGCGAACCGTACAGCGATGGCGGGTGATGCGATCGCCGCCGTCGGAACTGGTCGAGCAGGTGCCGCACCTCGACCATATCCGACAACATGTCCTGGACGCTCCGGCCAGTGCCTGGGAACCCGTCTACGCGAAGGTCGCCGGCGAGTTGCCTTTGGACGAGGTTGTCGCCAACCTGATCCCGGGAAGTTTGACGAGCGTGGCGAATGCGAAGGGGGCGGCGACGGCGACGGGAGTGGCGGCGGGATCGACGGCAGCTTCGGGCGGCGATCTGCCGGCCCCGATCTTGCTGCTCCAAGGGGAAATCGACGCATCGGCCGCCGGGCCGATCGAGATGGTGGTGGAAACAGCCAGCGAATTTCAGGTCTGGTTCGATGCGGAACTGCTGCCGTCACAGCCTCGCGTTCGGATAGAAGCGATGAAGGGCCGCCACAAGCTCACTTTTCGCATCCGTCCCGCCGCGATGCGGGAGCGCGGCCTTCGAGTTGAGTTCCTGATTCCGGCCGATTCCGCCGCAAACCTGACGGTCGTCGGTGGAATGTAGGACTGCGGGCTGCAATTCAGATTTGACCAACGATCGGCGCCAGATGGAATGGTTGCTGACGCAGGCGCAACTCGGGCAGAGCGACGCCGTACAACAGGTCTGCGATCGGTTGCCGCACTAACGATGTCGACATGCGCGGTGGTTGCACAGTTGGCGGCGCGCGGCTGACCCTCGCGGTCGTAGTACTTCAGATAGGTTTCCGACATCTGCTGCCGGAATCGGGCCATGACTGCCGGAGTGATCACACTGCCATGGTCCGCGCCGGGGACCAGCGTCACTTCCGCGTCGCTGCCCAGATCCTGGAAAGTCGCCTTGAGCAAGCGCGTCGCCCCTTCCAGATAAAACGTGTCGATTTCGCCCATGATCATATGGATCTTCCCCGTCAGTTTCGATCCAATCTCCGGCCAGCGCTGACGCACGACAAGGTTAATATCGTATTTCTTCCAGGCTTCCACGACGGCCGGCTGGATACGTCCCGTTTCACGGTCCCACATGCGCAGCGGCTCGCCGCGATCATTGATCGGGCTGAAGACCGCTTCAAAAGATCGGAGTTGTCCTCCCCTTCCGAGACAGTCATCCATGCGTCCAAAGTCCGGGTACCAGAGAATCGGCATTGTGCCGGCTCGCGCTATCGGCTTCTTGTGGCCTTGATCGTTGAAGTAGAGACTGTTGGGCGGATCGGCATACAAGTTGGTCGCCTGGTAGTCGCGGAAATCGACGGGATCAGGAGAGGAGCTCCAGACTCCGCCGAATACATCCGGATAGTTGACCTGCAACCAGAGCGAAGACCAGCCGCCGGAGCTATGTCCGGTGACGAACCGCGCTTGGGGCGCCGCCACCGTGCGGAACTCACGATCGAGTTTCGGAATCAATTCCTCGGTCAGTACGCGCCCGCGGGGGCCGTTGACTGGACTATCCGCGTAGACATGATGGCCCCATTTGCATTCTCCGGTCAACAGTACCCGAATGAATTCGACATTGTCTCCGTTGGCGCCGGGCGCCTGTTGCGCGAAACCATGCGCCATGGCGGGTAATGTGCCGCCGAATCCCGAGATCTCGAAAAGCACGGGATAACGGCGTTGAGGCTGTTCCGCGTAGGACTTGGGCAGGATGACAACCGCGCGGTCCTCGACGTCGCGCCCGAAATGCCTGGAAAGCAACTCGCTGCGGTAGAACAAAGGTCGAATCCAGGCTCGCTCGGGGATCGGTGCCGCCGGAACTTTGTGCGCCAGCTTGAGGTCGATCGTCCAGTTCGCTTCGCCTACCTCCAGCGTGGCGACGTCGCTGTAGAGGTTGTTTGCTCCCTGGGCCGGGACGGGCGAGTAGATATCGTGGTCAAGCAGCGCCTGGACATGGTATCGGCCCGGCTTGAGTTGCGAAAGTGGTTTGGGGAACGAATCGGCCGTGTCATCGAGTACTTCGGCGCTGCCCGGTTGAAACGCCTCGACGTCGCGCGCAAAAAAAGGCTCGGGACGAAACCAATCGGGGGCGTTCTGCGGCGTGCCGCCGCGTTGGGTGCAAAAGAAGAACAGTCGCCCGCGAATCGGTTGGTTCGCCAGTTCCGCGGGTAATTCCACGCGCACCGTGCCCGTGATTCCGTCGGCACGAGCCGTTCCCGACAGGGCGGGCAAAGCGAACAAACAGGACAGTGCGACGCAAACTGCCGCAATGCTCCTACGGTCATGACGACGCCAACGAAAATGCATGTCTGCAGGCTCCAGGAGACGATCACGAGCAATTCCGGCGGCGCACCTGATCCGCCGACCCCGATCGCGCCGCCGAGCCATACGATAACAGGTTCAAGAGTGCGATGGAATTCGCCTGCCTGGGCCTGACGCGTCTGACGCCCACCGCGCGGAAGTCGCAAGAAATGAGATTTCTCGCAAAGTCGCGAAGACGCTGAGAACGCCGACGGGCTTGAATTGAGGGTGATTCCGACCTTGCCTTCCACCTCGCCCTGTGGACAATGGTCTCGGGTAAGCAAACAGGTACCGCCACGGAGTATCGCATGAACCGGATCGCAACGGCTGTGATTTTGTTACGACTACTCTCTTCGGGCGTCGTGCGCGGTGACGAACCCGAGATGGCATCGACGCGGGAACTGGTAGGGCGGCACCGGGACGAGTACTTTTCGACTCCGGTAAATCAGTTGTTGACGCCGTACGGGCGGCAAGTTGAATTGCCCGGCATGCGCCCGCAGGCGCTGGCGCTTTCGCCCGACGGCGGGATCCTGGTCGTGTCGGGCAAGACGAGCGAACTTGTGGTTCTGGACCCGGAGACGGGCGCGGTGCGGCAGCGCTTGGCGTTGCCGCCAGACACGGTCGACGACAAATCGGATCCAGCGTCCGCCAACATCCTCAAGCCCGACCAGAAGCCTCAGTTAAGCTACACCGGACTTATCTTTTCTCACGACGGCCGGACGATCTTTCTCAGTAACGTGGAAGGCACCATCAAGGTATTCAAGGTCGACGACGATGGTACGGTGCGGCCGTCGCACACCATGATTTTGCCTCCCGCCAAAGCGCCGCGGCGGATCCCGGAAATTCCCAGCGGCCTGGCGATCGACGCGCGCGACGAGCGCTTGTACGTTTGCGCCAACCTGTCGAATCGGCTGTTGGAGTTTGATCTGGCAACGCGCAAGTTGCTGCGCGCCCTGGATGTGGGAGTGGCGCCCTACGATGTCGTGCTCGTCGGCAACAAAGCCTTTGTCAGTAATTGGGGGGGCCGACGTCCGCTTCCAGGAGATCTGGTCGGACCCGCCGGACGTGGAACGACGGTACGAGTCGACGCGCAGAGGCATATTGCCAGTGAAGGTTCCGTGACGGTGATCGATCTGGCCGATCGATCGCGTACCCACGAAATCGTAACCGGCCTGCATGCATCCGCGCTGGCCGTATCTCCGGACCAGCGCTTCGTCGTCTGTGCGAATGCGGGCAGTGATACGTTAAGTCTGATCGACGTGGAGACAGGTGAATTGCGCGAGACGATCTGGGCGAAATCGAAGCCGTCGGATCTGTTCGGGGCGTCACCCAATGCGCTGACGTTTGATTCGGAGGGGGACCGACTGCTTGTGGCAAACGGCACGCAAAACGCGGTCGGCGTCTTCGATTTCGATCCGGACGACAAAGGGGAGACTCGGCTGATCGGTATGATCCCTGTCGGCTGGTTTCCGGGGGCGTTGCAATGGGACGCCAGGCGGAAGACGCTGGCCGTTGCAAATATCAAGGGATTGCCGCAGGCTCCAAAGAAGGATGCGGCGGCGCCCGCCGTTGGTTTCAATACACACCATTACCACGGTTCGGTGTCCTTGTTCTCGCTTCCGGATGGCGAGACGCTGGCGCAACTTTCGGAACGCGCGGCGCGGAACATCCGCCGCGGCCAGATCGCGCAGGCAGCACTTCCGCCGCGGGCCGACCAGCCCGCCCGCCCGATCCCGCAGCGCATCGGCGAACCAACCACGATCAAGCACGTGGTTTACGTCATCAAAGAGAACCGAACCTACGATCAGGTTTTTGGCGCACTGGAACGCGGTCGCGGCAACCCCGATCTCTGCGTGTTTGGAGCGAACATCACGCCCAATCAGCATAAGATGGTCAACGAGTTTGTGTTGCTAGACAACACCTACTGCGCCGGAATTCTCAGCGCGGACGGGCATCAATGGAGCACTTCGGCGTTCAGTACGGACTATCTGGAAAAGAGCTTCGCCGGATTCCCGCGCAGTTATCCCGACGGGATGGGCGACGACGAGGCCGACGCGCTTTCCTATTCCCCCGCGGGGTTCCTCTGGGATAACGCCGTCCAGCACGGCCTGTCGATCCGCAACTACGGGGAATTCATGATTCCCCGCGTTCGCTGGCGCGATGAAACTCGCAAGGATGTCCCCGACTTTCGCTCCTGCTATCGAGTCTCGCGCGGCGAGGCGGAGGATGTGATCTTCGCGTCGGAACCGGCCATCCCCTCGATCGCGCCGTTCTCCCCGACCGATTACGTCGGATGGGAAATGTCGGTTCCGGACCAGTTTCGCGCCGATTTCGTTCTGCGCGAACTGCGCGACTACGAGGCACGCGGGGAGTTCCCGCGGCTGGTCATTATCTGCCTGCCCAACGATCACGGCAGCGGAACGACCAAGAACTGCCCGACCCCCGCGGCCTGCGTGGCCGACAACGATCTTGCTTTCGGTCGCATCGTCGAGGGGCTCAGTCGTTCGCGGTTCTGGCGCGAAATGGCGATTTTTGCCATCGAGGATGATCCGCAGGCCGGTTGGGATCATGTGAGCGGCTATCGTACGACGGCGTACTGCGTCAGCCCGTACGCGAAACGCGGCGCGGTCGTCAGCACGCAATACAACACGACCAGCATGATTCGCACGATCGAACAGATTCTCGGCCTGCCACCGATGAACCAGTTCGACGCCAGCGCCACGCCGATGTTCGACTGCTTCGTGGCGGACCCCGACTTTACGCCGTTCCAGTCGGTGCCCAATCTCGTGCCGCTCGACCAGATGAATCCGGATCCGAAGGCGATCCGCGATCCGGTGCTGCGCCAGGACGCGCTGGTTTCCGAGACGCTGAATTTTCGGGAAGTCGATAAGGCACCCGAAGACGTTTTGAACCGGATCATCTGGCGCGCCATGAAGGGCTCGTCCGTGCCCTACCCGGAATGGGCCGTGATGATTGTGGAAGACGATGATGATTAGACCGGTGGGTCGAAGAATGTAGAGTGGGTCGATCCCAACCGTGGCGGGGGCTTCCAGCCCGCGCTGAGCCCCCGCTGATACTCGTCCTTGCTACTCTGCGCCTTCGCGTCTTTGCGAGATCAAGGCTCTCGCAAAGACACGAAGGCGCAAAGGAGACAGGAGTCAGCGATAAAATGGCTGCCAAGTGAGCCAGCGCGGTCCGTATTTCGGCGCAGGCTTGCCGGCTTCGAGCGCGCCCAGATCAGGCGCGCGTCCGATGAATCCGTCATTGACCGTCGGGATCACTTGCCCCGCATCGACCGCACGACTATCCGCTCGAATCCTGAAGTCGAGATCGGCGGCATGGTAGACGGCGTGCCGCAGGTTGGGGGACGGAGAACTCAGCCGTTCAAAAATGTCGTAGTCGACTTCGATGCCATGAAGTTCCTGCTGTGTCGCCGACCGCAGTTCGGCCAGCGAGCCGAACACGCGCCAGGCGTCGGCGGCCGGTTCGTACAGCCGTTGGCCCGCCTTGGGGCTGAGCCATTTGTACTGCGCGGCGACGCCCCGGTTCGGACGAAAGCCGTTGTAGTCGGAACTGTGGGCTTCCGTCGCGTTGGGCCAGGTCATGATCCCGCGGTCCGGCGTATCGCGGCCCAGAAAGAGATTGTTGCGGAAATGGACATTGGAGGTGGGATCCTCCGAGCCCTGCTCGCCGATGATCGTATTGTGATAGACCAGCAGTCCGGCCGTTTTCGCGGAGAATTTGAACGCGTTCACGCTCGGCACATGGTAGAGCAGGTTGCCGATGAAATAGACGGGACCACCAAACGCCGGCTGAGCGCTGTAGCCGCCGTGAGCGGCGTTGACGCCCCGATTGTTCATGACGCGCACATTGTGCACGGCGCCGTCCGTCTCGATGAAGTCGTCGTTCATCATATGGATATCGTTGTCAAGGATATCGATGGCCGAAGCGCGTTGTTCCGGATCGGTGGGCGGTGTTCCGTAGGTCGAAATGCCGATCCCGTCATGGAAATAAGCGATCGCATTGCGGGCAATGACATGTCCGGGGCCATAGACCTTGACCGCGTAATAACTGCTCAAACGATGCGAACCGTAGGGACCCGCGCTGGCCCAGAGCGGACCGGTCCAGCCGATGAGGCGGAATCGGTCGTCCCGGCCGAGAAACAGATTATCGCAGATGTAGAAATCGCTCGATCCGGCGAACTCCGTCCAGACTCCGAATCCGACATGTTCGAATCGGCAATTCTTGACTGCAAGGCCGACTGCGCCGAGCACTTCCTTCTGCCCGGCGAAAATAGCGACATCCGTATTGCGGATCGTCAGGCCTTCGAAAATGTGAAATCGGGACGCCATGACGTCGAACATGCGGTGGTTGCCATCGCCGTCGAAGATCACTTCACCGTCGCCGGCGGCCTTGATCGTGATCGGCTTTTCCGCAGTCCCCTTCAGGGTCAGGGACATGCTGCCGTCGAACGGCGTCATCAGCGGATCGACGTAGTTGTAGCGTTCCGGCTTGTAGAGGCCGGCATGCAGCAGAATTGTGTCGCCCGGCTGCGCTCTTCTTTCCCAGACCACGCTCCAGTCACCCAGGCCCGCGCCGTAATACGCCTGCAACAGACTCGTGAAACTCGGTTCCTGGCGTGGGCCTTGATGGTCGGGTGGGTAAACGTGGAGGATGCGGCCCTTGTCGAACGGTTGTGGTTCGCTGCGCGTGCGCACGCGGACGGTATGTGTTGTCTCGCCCACGGTTCCGTCCGGATCGGTCAGCCGGAAGCGGCATTCGTATTCGGTGTCGGGCTGCAGGTTCAGAATGCTGCCGGCAAATCCTTGCGGCACGGTATAGTCGAGGTTCTCGCGCCGCCGGTAGACGTTTTCGCCACCGATCCGCACCAGGGGCAGCGCGTCACGCCACGTCGTTTCGCCTGTGGGGCGGAATTGAACGGCGACCGTCCCATTTCGATTCGCGTCGCCCTGAATGGACCATTCGAAGCCGAGATTCATCAGGGTCGGATGCTCGACGACGAACGGGCCGGCGACCGTGCGATGGTCCGATTCAAAGGAAACAGCGACGGCCAGGCAGTACAAGAGCGAGAGGTTCATCTGGGATTCTCCTTGATGGCTGTGATTTTACTGCAACATCATTGAATGCAAGGGACCATCGTTTAGAATGCCTTGTCCTTATGGACAAGATCCGCATCGGAATCATCGGGCTGGGCGAGAACACACGCTTGCGGCACGTACCGGGCCTGCGGGCCTGTGCGGGTGTCGAGATCGTTTCGGTTTGTAACCGCAGGCCGGAATCGACACGAGCGGCGGCGGCGGAGTTCGGGATTCCTCGAGTATTCGACCGCTGGGAGGACCTGCTTGCCGACGACGCGATGGACGCCGTGCTGATCGGTACCTGGCCCTACATGCATTGCCCGATCACCTTGGCCGCACTATCCGCCGGCAAGCATGTGCTGACCGAGGCCCGGATGGCAATGAATGCCGCGGAGGCGCGGCGGATGTTGGCGGCCAGCCGACTCCGGCCCGATCTGGTTACTCAGATTGTTCCGAGCCCACTTGGGCTCCGCGCGCATCAAGTTGTCAGGCAAATGCTGTCCGACGGGTTTCTAGGCGACTTGCGGGAGATTGTTGTGCTGGGCACGAATAGTCAGTTCGTGGACGGTTCCACGCCGCGCCATTGGCGGCAGGTGGCCGAATTCAGCGGCGTCAACATGCTTGCGTTGGGCATCCTGCACGAGCCGTTGATACGCTGGGTCGATGATCCCGTGCGCGTGCTGGCGCAGACTCAGACCTTTACCACACATCGGATCGAACCGCGGACCGGTCAGTTGGCCGAAGTTGGCACTCCCGACACCGTGCACGTTCTTACGGAGCTGCCCCGCGGTGCGCGAGGCATCTACCACCTCAGCGGTGCGATCCACCACGGTCCTCCGAACCAGATTCATCTTTACGGCAGTGAGGGGACGATCAAGTACCAGTTTGCGCCCGAGGATCGTCTGCTGGCGGCGCGGCGTGGCGAACCGGAATTCAGGGAGGTCGAAGTGCCCGCGGCACTTGCCGGAGGCTGGCGTGTCGAGCAGGAATTTGTCGCCGCGATTCGCGGACAGGAAAAAGTGCGATTCACCGACTTCGCCACCGGGGTGCGCTACATGGAATTCACCGAGGCTGTCGCGGCCAGTGCCCGAACCGGAAAAGCCGTGTCATTGGACGGCGGCATCCATGGCTGAAAAAGGCGCGTGCTCGCCTGGGTGCTGGCTCCATTTTCGGTCGCGGCTTCCGCATCGATTATGCTAGTCTATTCCACGTGGGCAGGTTGGAATCGTTTCGAGCCGGAGTGGGCTGTTGATGAACCGGATGTTTGCCAAAGGGCGTCGCGAGTTCATGCGTATCGGCGCGCTGGCATTGGGTGGCTTGACGTTGGCCGACGTCCTGCGAGCACACGCGGCTGGCGACGCGACGCGGCGGGACACTTCCGTAATTCTGCTCTATCAGCATGGCGGCGCGTCACATTTAGAGACCTACGATCTGAAAACCGACGCCCCGGAGAATTATCGCAGCCAGTTCCAGCCCATATCGACCGTGGTTCCCGGGCTGGAGATCTGCGAGCACTTTCCGTTGCAGGCTCGATTGGCCGACAAGTTTTCGATCATTCGCTCGCTCCACCACGACGTGAACATCCATAGCGATGGCGGGATCGTCGTGCTGACGGGCAAGCGTCCGGAGCGGCTCGATCCGACTTCGCAATCCAAAAGCGATCATCCCGATTTCGGTTCGATTGCCAGTCGGGTCCGCGGTTTCGGGCCACACTCGATGCCGCCCTATGTCGCGATCCCTCAGAAGCCGTATATGACGCGCCCGACCTATCTGGGGCTGCAGCACGGCGCGTTTGAGTTAGGCGATCCGAACTCCGGCGGGTACCGGCCACCTCATGCCCGGCTGTTGACCGGCAGAGAATCCGAAGTGCTGCAGCGTCGCGACGAGCTGTTGAAGCGGTTCGATCAACTGCGTCGGCAGCTTGCCGCCGACGAACCGGTGCGAGTGATCGATGACTTTCGGGAACGGGCGCTGGAGTTGCTGACGAGCGCCGATGCGGCGAGTGCCTTTGATCTCGCCCAGGAGCCCGACACGCTGCGCGAAAAATACGGACGCCATACCTGGGGTCAGGCCTGCCTGCTGGCGCGCAGACTTGCCGAAGCGGGAACGGCGGTGATCAATATCTACTTCGACACGCCCCGGTCCGGTCCCGAATTTACGAACTGGGACGACCATCCTGGCAATGCGGGACGGCCCGGTCACTTCGCCCGTTTCATGGCGACCCGGCTACCTTACATGGATCAGGCATTATCGGCGTTGATCGAAGATATCCACGACCGTGGTCTTTCCGAGCAGATCCTGGTGGTGGTCGTTGGTGAATTTGGACGGACGCCCATCATGCGTTACGGCCCTCCCGACAACAGTTACGGTCGCGATCACTGGCCCGACGCCTACAGCGCCTTGGTGTCGGGTGGCGGGTTACGCATGGGGCAAGTCGTCGGCGCGACCAATTCCAAAGGCGAATACCCTGCGCAAAGCCCTTACACGCCGCAGGATCTGCTGGGGATGATCTACAGGCACCTCGGAATCGAGCACCAGCAGGCGTTCCACGATTTCTCGGGACGTCCTATTCCTGTTTTGGATCGGGCAAAGCCGATACGCGAGTTGCTCTGAGGATTCCCTGGATTTCCGTGGCTCGGCTTGCGACGGGTCCGCGGTCCGGCAATACTCTTCGGCCATGGCACGGCGTACCGATCCGAGTGAACCAGATTCCAGCTTTTCGAACGGCCCGCTCCGCTTGGAACGCGACAGCCTGGCGCGCTACGCGTGGTTCGTCGTGGGACTCTTGATGCCGGTGGCGCTGTTGAATTATCTCGACAGGCAGTTGCTGGCGTCGATGAAGTACTCGGTCATGCACGACATTCCTTCTGTGGGAACGGATGCCAATTGGGGTTGGATGCTCGGCCAGTTCAAGTGGGTCTATGCGATTCTCAGTCCCCTAGGCGGCTACATTGCCGACCGCGTCAGTCGCCGATACACGATTTGCGGCAGCCTGTTCGTCTGGTCCGCGGTCACCTGGTGGACCGGGCATGTGACGACGTTCGACGAGTTATTGTGGGCGCGTTCGCTGATGGGGATCAGCGAAGCTTTTTATATTCCGGCCGGCCTGGCGTTGATTGCGGACTACCATCGTGGCGCGACGCGATCGCGAGCGGTCGGCATCCATCAGATGGCGATCTACTGCGGCGTGATTATCGGCGGATTTGGCGGTTATGCGGCCGATGCGCCGGCGATTGGCTGGCGTCTGGCGTTCGACATTTGCGGCGTCGCGGGCATGGTCTATGCGCTGCCGCTAGTCATGATCCTGCGCGACTCGCCGGACCCGAACGCGGCCGAAGGGGCCAGCCGGCCTTCGCCGCTCGCCGTGCTGCGTCAACTCGCGACCAACGGTTCGTTCATCCTGCTGGTGCTGTATTTCACGCTGCCGGCGCTGGCGGGCTGGGTGGTGCGCGACTGGATGCCGGCGATCCTCAAAAAGCGGTTCGAGATCGAACAGGGCCTGGCGGGTGTCTCGGCGGTCGTCTACCTGCAGATTGCGGCGATCGTGGGAGCCACCTGCGGCGGCATGCTAGCCGACCTCTGGGTGCGCCGACAGACGCGAGGCCGGATCTACGTCAGCGCGCTTGGAATGTGCATGATCGTCCCCGCCATTTTCGGAGTCGGGAATGCCTGGAGCCTTGCTGTTGCCGTCGGCTTCCTCTGCCTGTTTGGGTTGGGATGGGGATTCTTCGACTGCAATAATATGCCGATACTCGCCCAGGTGGTTCCAGCTCGCATGCGCGCCACGGGTTATGGAATCATGAATCTGGTCTCGATAAGCTGTGGAGGGTTGGCCGATTGGGGCTTTGGCATCCTGCAGGACCGCCAGGTGCCGGTGAACGTCATCTTCGGCGCGTTTGCCGGGCTGGCGATCGTTTCGATCGGCATTGTCCTGTGTATTCGGCCTCGCACGCTCGAGTAACTCTTGAAGGAGTTGAAAATGCCCCGAACGTTCCTACCGCTGGTTGTTGTGTCAATGTTGGCCCCAGTTGGCGCGGACGAGTCGATCGCGCCGCAACTGGTCGATGGTCCCATCGCCTGGACGTACAGCGTCGCGAACTGTCGCTGCAGTTGCCTTCCGGTTCGACCGACGATTGAGGGAACTGACGAGTAATCCAATGCCTGTTTCCGATCTGGCGAGCGAACAGCAGGTAGAGCACACCCGGGCCGAGAGCGTCCGGCGCGTCAAGTACGGGGCTTGGCTCATCAAGCTGGTCGCCTGGGATGGCTTTGTGCCGCTCATCGTTCTGCTCTTGCCGTCCGTCGTCGAGGAGCTGTTTCCGAATCGCCGCGGCGCGATGGAACTGACCGCTTTGACGGTTCCAATCGCAGCGTTTTTCATCCGCTTTGTTGTTGGAAAGCGTCACATTTACGCGAATGACTGTACCGAAGTTGTTCGATGCATGCAGCTCGTCGCGCTCTGCCTGGCGATCCTTTTACTGGTCCTGATTGATACGCTTATCATTCTCGCAAACTTAATGCCGAAAGGGGCAATGTTCGCGACGCCTGTGGACTGGCTTGTATGGGCCGTACTGATTGGCGTCTATGGCATCTGCATGGCATTCGCGATGTTCCCAGGGCGCACGGTGCAAGAAACGTCCGTGGTCTGAAGGAGTTTCCCCTTTGCGTTTCTGCGCCTCCGCGTGACTACGGCAGTCAGGGCTCTCGCACAGCCGCAAAGCCGCAGAGCACGGGAGCGAACGTCCTCGGCGCCTCCCGCTGACGCCGACTTCAGAGTTCCGCCAGCGTGCCGGTGCTGGTTGCGAAACGGTCCACATCCAAGCCGAGTTGTTGCAGCAGGGACACTTGTTGCAGCAGGGACACGTAGAGATTGCTCAACGGCGGATGGCTGGCCAGATCGAACGCCAGGTGCTGTCCATGGTCGAAATCGCCGCTGGCGTAGGTCACGATCTGCCGGATCAGCGCTCGGGCGAGCTGATCCTTGTCGTCCAGCAGGATCCGTTTGTACTCGTCGATATTGCGGAATTGCCGGCCGTCGCGCAGTTCGCCCCAGCATTCCACCGGCTTGCCGCGCGCTCGAACGATCCCGAAATGTGACTGGAAGCACAGCATTACCGCCCAGTTATACCGGAACCGTGGCAGCCTGCCTTGTCGATAGTTATCAAGGCCGACGTTGGTCAATGCTTCTCGTGCAATTCGGGATGGTACTTGAACGACACTTTCAGCTTCACGCGGTAGGAAACGACTCTGCCGTCATCGATCTGTACGTCGAACTTTTCGACCTCTCCGATCCGCAGGTCCTGCAGGTGCCGGGAGGTCTCTTGGACCACTTTTGTGACCGCGTCTTCCCACGATTTCGTGCTGGTTCCAACCAACTCGATCACTTTGTAGAGATGCTCAGTCATGGCCCACTCCTTTGCATTAGAGAATCTTTCGAACTATGCCTTTCGGGACGGGATCACGCCGGATTCCTGCCACGACTGAGTAATAAAGCAGCACTATTCGTGCCAAAAAACGGACGGCCCTCACCCTTGGCACCCATGAGCCCTCATCCGCGGCACCCATGAGCCGGGCCCTCGGATGCCGTTAGAAAAAGTCGGCGGTTTGTCTGTTGGCTTTTGGGGGTTCCGCGTAGATTGTGGATAGGGGCGTGAGGGCCAGTTTGGCGTTGTCGGCTCGGATCGTCGGTTGAATTCTCACAAGGAATCGCAAGAGCGGAACCCATGGGCCAACAGAGGCGATCGTTGAGTTTGGGGCGACGTGAGCTTTTGCGCGCGGCCGGATTGGGGGTCGTTGGAGCCGGCGTTGGCGCGGGTCGGTTGGAGGGTAATGCGGCATTGTCCGATCCGCCAAGTGCGGTACGACCCGCCGCGAAGGCGCGTGCGACCTCGGTTGTGTTTATCTTTCAATCTGGCGGTCCCTCACAATTCGAGACCTTTGACCCAAAGCCGGATTGTCCCAGCGAGATTCGCGGCGAGTATGGCACGATCGCGACGCGTCTGGCCGGTATTCGATTCTGCGAGTACTTGCCGCGTCTGGCGGACAGGCTCGATCGGTTCTCGCTAGTGCGCACGATGTACCATCCGGCCGATCGGGCGTTTCGCAACGAGCACAGCAGTTGCCATTACCTGCTGCATACGGGGACGACGACGTTGCCGGTGGGGGACACGAACGCCACGATCGCCGCTCCCCGAGTGGAGCGAATCGCCTGGCCGAGCATCGGCGCGCTCATCAGTTATGCGGCGCCGACCGACGCGCATGTCGGCTGGCCGGCGGTGGTCGAGATTCCCCGAGGCAACTTGATGAACTATCCTGGCCGCGAGCCGGGCATTCTGGGACCGCGCTTCGGCCGGTGGGGAGTGGATCTGGCGGCGAAATGCAATGCCAAGGACGCGGGCGGTTCCTGCCCGAACTGTTACAGCCACGACGATCCCAACGATCCCGCCAGGGCGCCGGGTCCGGGCCCCAATGCCTGGTGGGACAATACAAGTTGCCGCAAGCCCGATTTCCACCTGCCATCCCTGGGGGAGCTGCGCGACTTCTCGATGCCGCGGATGTCGGCGCGGTCGGACCTGCTACGGCAGTTGGATGAATTGCGCAGTGGTCAGCATGCGCCGATCGCCACGCCGGCGTCCCGGGCGTGGCTGGCGCAGCGCGAACAGGCTTTGCGATTGTTGTCGTCTTGCCAGCCGGGGGCGGACAATCCCTTCGACCTGACGCAGGAAAGTGACGCGACCCGCGACCTTTACGGGCGCGAGGAATGGGGGCAAGCCTTTCTGGTGGCGCGGAGGCTGGTGCAGGCCGGTGTGCGGATGGTGCAGGTAAATCTGCGCGGCTGGGATACGCACCAGAACGCGTTTCGCGATCTCAAGGCCAAACTCCTGCCTTCGATCGATCATTGCCTGAGTGGCTTTCTGGACGATCTATCCCAGCGAGGGCTCTTGGACTCGACGCTGGTTGTGATGTGTGGCGAGATGGGCCGGACTCCCAAAATCTCGCCGATTGCCGTCGGCGGCAAGAATGCTTCGGGAGAGGTTTTCACACCCGGGCGGCACCATTGGGGCGACGTGTTTCCCTGTTTCTTTGCCGGAGGCGGCATCCAGCCTGGCCGCGTGATCGGCTCTACCGACGCGCAGGGCGGAGTTCCGGCGACCGACGGTTATACGCCCGCGGAATTCGCCGCCACCATTTTCCATCTGTTGGGAATCGACCGGGACCTCGAATTTCGTGACGAAGCGGGACGGCCCCACCGCGTTTACCGCGGCGAGCCGATCACGGCTCTGCTTTGACCGCATCCCTTTGGATCGCATCGACGATGCCCTGCATCGTATGGACCTGCGATTCGACGGTCGCAGGAAAACCCAATTCGGCCAGCGTCGCACTGGTCACCGGACTGATGCTGACAATCCGAGTCTTCAGCAGGCTCTCGCCGAAGAACCTCGCCAGCGCCTGAGCGATCGACGAGCTGGTTACGACGGTCCAGTCCACCTTGCCGGACCGCATCAACGCGGCGATTTCCTCGTCGGCTGCTTCCACGTCAATGCTGGAATAGGCGACCACCGAACGAACGAGTGCCCCTGCCTGCGCCAGTGTATCGCTGAGCAGTTCCCGTCCGCGGCTTGCCCGCACCAGGAGTACCTGCTTGCCTGCCACCTGATCCTGCAGAGCTTCGGCCAGTGCCTCCGCGCGGTATTCGTTCGGCACACAGTCGGCGCGCAGGCCGTAGGACTCCAGAGCGGCGGCCGTCCCGGGACCGATCGCAGCGATTGACGAACGGCCAAGCTGGCGGGCGTCGAAACCACGATCCCGAAGTCGGTTCATGAACCAGTCCACGCCATTGGAACTACTGAAAACAATCCATGCATAGGACGGAAGTTCGCGGATCGCGTCGTCGACCGGTTGCCAGTCGGCGGGGGGACCGATCGTAATTGCGGGTTGGTTCAGGACGCGCGCTCCGAGCCTCTCGAGCGGTTCGATCAGTTCCTGCGATTGTGCGGCGGGGCGGGCCACGAGGATCGTCTGCCCGAACAGCAGTCGATGCGAGAACCAATTCAAGTGGCCGGCCAACGAAACGACTTTGCCGACAACGAAGATGGCAGGTGGACGCAATTTGGGTGGACCCTCGACCCGCTGCGCGACCTCATCCAATCGGCATTCGATGATCGTTTGATCGGGGTGGCTGCAGCGGCGGATGATCGCGACCGGTGTCTGGGGATCCAGGCCGCCTTCGATCAATCGCAAGGACCATTGCTCGGCCGTGGTCACTCCCATGTAGAATACGAGCGTCCCGGGAAAACGCCCGAGCATCGCGTAGTCGAGACTGGACGACGTTTTATCATGGTCCTCCTGGCCGGTGACCAGCGCGACCGCCGAGGAGATTTCGCGGTGGGTCAGCGGGATGCCGGCATAGGCTCCCGCCGCCAGCCCGGCCGAGATGCCCGGCACGACTTCGAACGGGATGTTTGCCTCGACTAATGCCTGCAGTTCTTCGGCACCGTGACCAAAGACGATCGGGTCCCCACCCTTCAGCCGGACCACTGTTAGCCCCTGGCGGGCTTTGGAGATTACAAGTTGGTTAACTTCGGATGGAGGCCAGATCCGGGATCGGCCGTGTTGCCCTAAACAGATTCTTTCCGCGGCGGGTGGGGCATGTCCGAGTATCGACGGGTTCACCAGGTAGTCGTAGATCACGCATTCGGCCTTCCGGAGGCACTGCGCTCCCCGGAGGGTCAAAAGGTCCGGCGCGCCGGGGCCGGCGCCGACCAGGTAGACGATTCCCTTGGTGGCGGACGGGTGAGTTGATGTGGGGGTTGAATTGTCGGACATGTCCCACGATTGGACACACCCGGCTGCGAAATCGCAAGGGTGTCCACTCGCGGCGGCGCAGGACCATCCGTGCGACGCCTATTTGTGGATCGAGTTGGCTGCTGTTAGAATGGTGTGGCGCCACTGCCACGCGTCCGCCGTTGCCTTGACGCCTTGGTGTCCGCGGCGGCGAGTCGACGACCGCGAAATCCCGCAGGACTTGTCTATGGCGAGCGACCGACCTTCCAGCGATACGATGGCACCCGCCCTGCGTCGAAGACTGCAGCATTGCTATCAGCACGGCTGCAAGCTGATGGAAAAGGACGAATATGATTACGATTACGCGCACGCGATGTTTGCCGAGTGCATCGTGCGCGATCCGGGTAACCTGGTCTACGTTGAAGCCTTCCTCACCAACCTGGAGCGGAAGTACGGAGCCAACAAGAAGGGCAGCCGATTTCCGACGTTGGGCGGGAAAAAGTCGGCTTTGAAGAAGGCGGCTGGAAAAAAGAACTGGGACGACGTCCTCAAGCTGGGGCCGGATGTTCTCAAATCGAATCCCTGGGATGTCCCGACGCTGCGCGCGATGGCGGAGGCCTGCGAAGCGTTTGACTACAAGGAAGTGGAGCTGCGCTATTTGCGCATGGCGTTGGATACCAACCCGAAGGACCCGGACGTGAATCGCCATTGCGCGCAGTCGTTGCAGCGGATGGGCCAGTTCGATCAGGCAATTGTTTGCTGGCATCGGGTCGAGGAAGCGCGGAAGAACGACCAGGAAGCGCCGAAGATGATCGCGCTGTTGCAGATGGAGAAAACCCGGGCCAAGGCGGGATTTGGACCAGCGTTAGCGGTCGGAGGTTCCAAGCCGCCGCAGGCGCGGCAGGCCGCGGCGGCAAAAACAACGGGGTCGACGACTGCCACCGGGTCCACGACGGCCACGGGGTCGACGGGAAGCGCCCATCCGCCAGGCGACGCGGCGCAAGGAGATCTTTCGGGCAATGACCGCGCGTCTTCGGAGGCGTCGGCGACGGCAGGAGCGATCCCGCAATCCGGTTCCGGTCTGGCCAAGTCCGCGACCAGGCAGACCGATGGCGTTGCCGCCAGTCCGAAATCCGCGGACCCTGGAACCGAGGAGGGGGCCGAGCACCGACGGCGCGAAGTGACCCTGACGCCCCGGCAACAATTGGAACAGCGGCTGCTGGAGTTTCCCGAGGATACCGCGGCGGCCCTTAAGTTGTCTCAACTCCACCTCGAGGAAGAACGTGCCGCCGACGCGGAACGCGTGCTGGCCAAGGCGCTCGCCGCGTCGGGGAACGATTTGCAGGTTCGGGAGCGGCTCGAGGAAGTAATGGTGATCAAGCAGCGGCAGCGACTTCGGGTGGCGGAACGGCTGGCTGAACGCGAAAAAACCGACGCCTCCGTGCAGCTCGTCGCGCAGCTGCGCCAGGAAACGACACGAGCGGAACTTGATTTCTACGTCGTCCGATCGGAACGGTATCCGCAAGATCTGACGATCAAGCACCAACTGGGATTACGACTGCGGCGGGTAGGCAACCTGGCGGAGGCGGCCAAGGTGCAACTGGAGGCCGCTCAATCGGGACCATTTCGCGCAGCGGCGTACCTTGAGCTGGGCGAATGTCTGCAGACATTGAAGCAATACCCGAAAGCGTTCGAGGCGTATAAGCGGGCAATGGCCTCGGCTGCGGAGAGCGAGAACGCCGAATTGAGGAAATTGGCGATCTATCGCGCAGGCATCCTGGCGGGCGGGTTGAAGGAATTCCCGATTGCCGAAAAACTGTTCCAGGACCTGTTGGACCTCGATCCGCAGTACAAAGATACCCGTGACCGGCTGGACAAGATCGCTCAGATTCGCCATAACGGTTGATTCACAGGTAATCGAGTTTCCATTGGTTGAGAGCAGACGACGAACATGGCGCATTCCAAAAGTGCAAAGAAACGGCATAAGAAAAACGTAGCGCGACGAACGGTGAACCGTGCCGTGCGCTCGACCCTGAAAACCCATGTAACTCGCGTTCGTGACGCGGTGACCGCCAAGGATTTCGGGTTGGCCGATACGGAAGCCCGGCTGACGGCGACGAAACTCGATCGGGCTGCCGCGCGTGGCGTAATTCATAAGAACGCCGCTTCCCGCACGAAATCACGGCTGCAACACCTGATCCGCTCCGCGAAGACCGCGGGGGCACCGGCCAAGCCGGCGCCTTCGAAGTAATTCTGAAGAAGCCATTCTGAAGAAGCGGTGCGCCGCGGGTGGGGCGTGCTCCCGAGCCTGTGCGCGGTCGAACCGCGGCCTTGTCAGGGCTGCGCTTCACGCACGGTTACGAGTTTACCCTGGCCATTCTCCGCGTACGATTTGGCCTTGGCTTGTCACACTGCCGCATTGGGAAGACAATACCGGTCGTATTGCCGGCGGGCGTGGGCCAGGATTTCCGGGACGGTGGCTCGGTGCTTTTCCCCGTCGGGTTGCGCGACCCGTTGTGAGGATCGAGGCACATCGATGAAGACTGCGTTCGCAATCGGGGCACATCCGGACGACATCGAAATTTTCATGGCCGGGACGTTGCTGTTGCTGCGCAATGCCGGCTATTCGATCCATTACATGACGCTGGCGGACGGCTGTTGTGGTTCGACCGAGCATGGGCGGCAGGTGACTGCGGCGATCCGGCGCGAGGAGGGCAAGCGGGCGGCCGCCAGCGTGGGCGCGACGTTCCATGAGAGCCTGTGTCACGACCTAGAGATCTTCTACGAACCGAAGACGCTGGCCCGACTGGCATCGGTGGTTCGCAGTGTGGCGCCCGATATCATTCTCACGCACCCACCCTCCGATTACATGGAGGACCATACGAACACCTGCCGACTCGTGGTGTCCGCCGCTTTTGCTCGCGGCATGCCGAACTTTGTCGTCGATCCACCCCGCCGTACCACCTCGGGCAAAGTCACCATCTACCATGCGCAGCCGTTTTGGAACTGTGACCAGTTGCGTCGGCGCGTGGAGCCAGATATTTTTGTCGACGTTTCCGAAGTTGAGGAACAGAAAGTGGCCATGTTGGCCCATCATCAGAGCCAGAAAAAGTGGCTGGATGAAAGCCAAGGGCACGACTCGTACCTGGCGACGCTGCGCCAACTGGACGAGGAAGTGGGACGGATGTCGGGGTTATTCAAGTATGCGGAAGGGTGGCGCCGCCATTTGCACCTGGGCTTTTGTGGAGAGAACGACGATCCCCTGCGTGAGAGTCTTCCCAACCGCGTGCTGCCCGCCGCGGGAATCTAGCCGACGGGAATTGGAGGTAGAACGTTGTCGTCGGCCGAACGAGACTTCCAGGCGATGTGTGATCGTAATCACTTCATCGTCGATCCGGAATCGCAATTACGTTTGCTGGACGGCTTCGCCTGGCTCTATCGGCGCCGCACCGATCAGTTCGGAAATGGACGACTGGTTCGCAACGTATTTGAACGGGCGGTTCGGCAAATGGCGAATCGCATTGCGGGACAGGCTCCGCTTACCAGCGAGTTGCTGACCACCTTTCGAGTCTCGGATGTTGTCTTTGAGGAGATCCCCGTTGAGGGGTCGCGCCCCGCGGGCGGTACGGTCGCCGCCCGGAACGGTGCCGCCGGCGGCACCGAGCAGGGTCCGTTCGAGTGCCCTCAGCAGTTCCAGTTCGCCTGCGACAAGTGCCAGAAAATGAACGCTGGAGGCCGGAATCTGATCGGCAAGAAAGTCCGCTGTGGACACTGTGGCGCGCGGTTCGTGGCGAATTGGGGCGAGCCCGATTAGCCCATACTTGGATGAATAGATGCGGTTGCCGGCCTTACCGGCTGACGATTCCGCGGTTTTGGATTAGACTGTTGGGCTTCCTCAGAAGTACTTTCAGCCCGTGGCCGTTTTCCCAACCGACGAGGTCGTCGCTGATGAAATTTTCTGTTATTGCGTCGATTCTACTCACCGCGGTCTGCTGGGGCGTGTATGGACCTGTGCTGCATTTCGGGCAGCAGGCGATGGAAATGAGTCGCTTGCGGGCATTCCTGTGCGTTGGACTGGCGTACTTTGTGATCGCCGTCATCGCGCCGCTGGTGATGCTGAGAGGCATGGAGACCGACAAGGCGTTTTCCATGTCGGGGGTCTTCTGGAGTTCGCTTGCCGGTGCCGCGGGTGCTGTGGGCGCACTGGGGATCATCTTGGCGATGTCCAATGGTGGCAAGCCGGTCTACGTGATGCCGCTGGTGTTCGGCCTGGCCCCCGTGGTCAACTCGTTCTTCACAATTTATGTCAACAAGAAATGGAATGAAATCAGCCCCTGGTTCCTGTCCGGCCTGATCCTGGTGGGGTTGGGCGCGGCGATGGTGCTGTTTTTTGCGCCCAGTTCTGGCCCCGCGCATGGCCCACCGCCAAAAAAAGACGATGCGGGCACGTCGGAACCTCCGGCCCGGTCCCCCGGCGGTGATTCGGCGGAATCCAAGTCGGATGCCGGCGAGGACGCGAAGTAGGAATCGGAGGATCGTTAATCGCCGTTTGCAGGGTTGGAGCGTTCATAACAGGTTAATTTCCGGGCCGCGTTGCGGCTCTAGAGTAAGCCGCGCAGTGGGGATCAAGACGGACGCCGCCGATGAGCAGCGAACAACTTCAGGAAGCGATGAGGCGCATGGATGCTTTGTTGAGCCATATCTGGATGGTGCGAACGTTCCTTAAGCACAGCGAAGAGGTTCAGGACGACGACGACCTGGCGACGGTGCATCGGGATCTCTACGACTTCATGCTGGCCTTGGGACCCTCGGCGGCCGCCGGTGACGCGCGGGAGTATTTCCGTCTGGCGACGCGCAAGGCAGGAAGGTTGCGGCGGGCCGTCGAGACTTTTTCGCGGATACAGCCTCAGGTTTCGGAACATATGAATTTCAAGATGGCGGCCCGGTCGCTCGATATTGCGTGGCAGGAAATCCGCCGACTAATGGAGGGGCTGGCGCGCGAGACGGCCGTGCCCTCGGACCCGGGTGCGGAAGAGGATTGAGAGGCGGAATGTCGGAACCATCGAATGCAACGGCGACGGAATCGTCCCTGGCGTCGACGCACCAGGACGATTGGTTGCGGAAGCGTCAGCGGATCGAGGAGGCGCTCGACGCGTATTCGCAGTTTGACGGTGACTGTCCGGCCGTCCTGCGCGACGCGATGCGTCACAGCCTGCTGGCTCCCGGCAAGCGACTGAGGCCGTTGCTGGTCCTGCTGGCCACCGATGCCTGCGGTGTCGATTGGCAGATCGCGATTCCGGCCGGTTGTGCCCTGGAAATGGTGCATACTTACTCCCTGATCCATGACGACTTGCCTGCGATGGACGACGACGACCTGCGCCGCGGTCTGCCGACCTGTCACAAGCTGTTTGGCGAGGCGATGGCGATCCTGGCGGGCGACGCGCTGTTGGCGTTCGCATTTGAACTGCTCTCTCGGGGACTCTCCGACGCCGGGCAGGCTGCCGCCTGCGTGCGGGAACTGGCTCGAGCCGCCGGGCCCACGGCGCTGGTCGGGGGGCAGGCCGACGATCTGGCGGCGGAATTTCAGGCGGGCGATCTGCAGCAATTACAGCATATTCACCGGCGAAAAACCGGGGCATTGTTGGTCGCCGCCTTACGGATGGGGGGGGTGATTGGCCGGGCGAACGACGAACAAATGGACGCTCTGGGAGCGTATGGACAAAAACTGGGTTTGGCGTTTCAGATCGTTGATGATTTACTGGATACGCAAGGAAACGACCGCGATCTGGGGAAAAGGGCCGGAAAAGACCAGCGGCATGGTAAGCTGACATTTCCGGGATTGTTGGGGATGGAGTCGAGTGTTCGTCGCGCGGCGACGCTGGTGGATGAGGCGATCGAGGCGACGAAGGTTTTTGGCGAGCGTGCGAATGCACTGCAGGCGCTCGCCCGGTATGTCCTGGAAAGGAGGCACTAGTTCGATGCACAAATGGCTCCCGAAAATTGACTCCGCCGCGTCGCTGCGCAAAATGTCCGTCGCGGAATTGACGGAATTAGCGGGCGAAATGCGCGACGTGCTCTGCAATCTGCTCAGCAACCGTTCCGCCCATTTCGCCTCGAATCTGGGGGTCATCGAACTCTGCCTGGCGCTGCACAGCGTGTTCGATTTCCGCTCCGATCGGTTGATTTGGGATACGGGCCACCAGGTTTATCCCCACAAACTGGTCACCGGGCGCTACCACAAATTCGCGACGATTCGTACCAAAAGCGGCCTCATGGGCTACCCCAACCCGATCGAGAGCGAATACGACCTGTTCATGACCGGCCACGCCGGCTGCAGCGTCTCGACCGTGCTGGGACTGCGCAGTGGCGACGAACTGCTGGGCCAGTCGCATCGCCGATCGGTTGCGGTGATCGGTGACGGTGCATTGCCTTCGGGAATCGTCTTTGAGGCAATGAACAACGCCGCGGGGCTGCGGTCCAACCTGCTGGTCGTGCTGAACGACAACAAAATGTCGATCTGTCCACGGGTGGGTGGAATGGCAAGCTATCTCGACCGGCTGCGCACCAATCCGCTCTACTCCGGCATCAAGACGGAAGTGGTGCGGGTACTGAACAAGGTGCCGTTGTTCGGTGATCCCGCCGAGCGATTCCTGGCGCAGCTTAAGGAGGCGGTCAAAGCGGGACTCCACGGCGGCATGCTCTTCGAGGATCTGGGGTTCCGCTATCTGGGGCCGATCGACGGTCACAATATTGCCGTGATGCGAAAGTACCTGAAGATGGTTAAGGAGTTGCCCGGTCCGATCCTGCTGCACGTCGTCACGGAGAAGGGGCATGGATACCAACCTGCGGCGCAAGATCCCGTCTATTTCCACACGCCTCCGGTTTTTCGGGATGAAAATGGAACGCCAATCGTCAAAGGCACAACGGCCCGACCGGCCTATACCGACGTCGCGCGCGACGCGATCCGACGCGGCATGGAACGGGATACACGCGTCACGGTCATGACGGCGGCAATGTGCCAGGGGAACAAACTGGAACCGATCCGCGACGATTTTCCCCAGCGGTTTTTTGATACTGGCATTTGCGAATCGCATACCGTGGCGTTCGCCGCGGGCCAGGCGAAAGCCGGACTGCGTCCGATCGTCGACGTCTACAGCACGTTTCTACAGAGGAGCTACGATCAGATCTTCCAGGAAGTCGCCCTGCAAAATCTTCCCGTGACATTCCTGATGGATCGCGCAGGGTTGTCGGGCCCGGATGGTCCGACGCATCACGGTGTCTTCGACCTCGCCTACATGCGCCCGTTTCCCAACCTGGTGGTGATGGCTCCGGGCGACGCAGTGGACCTGGCGGGAATGCTCGATTTCGCTCTGCGACACCCTGGCCCCTGTTCGCTGCGGTACCCAAAGGCAAGCGCTCAAACCGTGGATGGCGACCGCGCACCGATGGAACTGGGCCGGTCCGAAATCGTGCGCTGGGGACGGGATCTGATTTTGTACTGCTGCGGAACGCAGCTCTCCGATGCGCTTGCCGCCGCCGCGATCCTCCAGGAAGAAGGGCTCGACGTCGGCGTCGTCAACGCGCGCTTCGTCAAACCGCTCGATCGAGCCACCATCGAACGGGCCCTGCGCGAAAGTCAGTTCCTGGTCACGGTCGAGGAAGGCTGCTTGATGGGCGGTTTTGGCAGCGCCGTCCTCGAGGCGGCCAGCGAACTAGGACTGGATACCTCCCGCATTACGCGACTTGGTATCCCCGATCGTTTTATTGAGCATGGCGAGCGGGCCGAACTGCTTGCTGACCTGGGGTTGGATGTCCAGGGAATTGCGCGAAGCTGCCGTGAAATCGTGGCCAAGGGATCCATGTGTGCAACCGACCAGGACGCCTGATTTGATGACGCCAGGTCCGCGGTCGGCAACCCGTGATCAGACGCCCCCCTGGATCAAGGCGGACGCAGGCCCGCATCGCCCACGCACCATCCTGGTGGGCAGCGGAGAGCGTCGCGAAGTTCGCGACGAATTGAACGCGTTGCTGCCGGTAATCCGGCGACATTGTGATCTGCTGGCCATCGTTTTGGATGAACAGCTCGATCTGGAATCGACTGCCGCCGACCTGGCGATTGTGTTCGGGGGTGACGGTACACTGCTGCACGTGGCCCAACGCATGCAGGCGAACCAGATTCCCGTGCTGGGAGTAAATCTGGGCAAGTTGGGCTTCCTGGCGGACCTGTCTCCGGTCGAACTGACGAGTGCCCTGCCCGACATCTGTGCCGGCCGTTGCCGCGTGTTGCATCATCTGATGTTTGAATGCACCATTTATCGCGATGGCACGCTGCTCGACCGGCGTCTCGGTTTGAATGAAATGGCGATTCGAGGTGGGCCGCCATTCGAAATCGTAAGCCTCGAACTTTACGTTGACGCCGAATTGGCGACGGCCTATAGTTGCGACGGTTTGATCATCAGTACGCCTGTCGGATCAACGGCCCACAACCTCTCGGCGGGTGGACCGATCTTGCGCAAGACATTGGAAGCGTTCGTGATTTCGGCGATCAGTCCGCATACGCTGACCGTGCGACCGGTTGTCGACGATGCCGATCGAGTGTACGAGGTCGTGGTTCAACATCCGCCGGGGGAGGTTTCCGTCGTGGTCGACGGTCGGTACGTGCGGCAGCTGACACCGATGGATCGGGTGCGAGTCATGCGAGCGGCGCCGACGTTCCAGTTGATCGAGATTCCGGGACGCCACTACTACCGGACGTTGCGCGAAAAATTGAATTGGGGCAGTGATTTACGCTCGCGTCCGAGTTGAGGCGCTTGGCGTGGGACCCGCGGTTCGGATCGCTGCGGATTGTGCCGAAACGAAAGCAGGGAGGCTGAGTAATGACGGGATTGACCCAGGGACGGACTCGCGAAATCTCCTCGGCCAAGACGCGAGGAATCTTCCTGAAATTCTGTGGGGGCTTGAGCCTCGTTTGCGCCCTGTTGGCCAGTTTGTCAATCGTCGCAGACGAACCGCCACCGGTGAAGCAACCCGCTCCGGCCGCTCCGGCGGCTGCGGGCAGCGCTGCGAACCTCGATCCCGAGCCAGCCTCTGGGGCCACCAACGCCGACGCGCTGGAGGAATCCGACGCCGCGAAGGACGATCCCGAACCCGAGCCCGATCCGAAACTGCGGGAGAAGTTAAAGACCTCCATCAAAAAAGTCGCGTCGGAGCAGACGTACGACCTGCGTTACAAGTTGAAGCCTGGTGAGGAAATCCGCTGGAAAGTTCAGCATCTGGTGACGCACGAAACGAGCATCAAGGAAACGCGGCAGACCGCCAAGAGCCGGAGCCTTTCGACCAAAGTCTGGAAGATCCGGCGGATCGACGAACAGGGCCGGTATGTGCTGGAGTATTCGGTGGACGATGTCGACATGTGGCAGCACGTCTCCGGTCGCCCGGAAGTAACGTATAACAGTCGCAACGACGACACGCCGCCACGGGAGTATGCATCGGTGGCGAACATGGTCGGCGTCCCGTTGGCGCTGGTGACGATCGATCTGCACGGCGCGGTGATCGACAAGACCTATCCGACGCAGGGCGCCAGTCCCTCGATTGCGGAATTGGCACTTCCGCTCCCGGCGCAACCGGTCAAGCTGAACGCCCACTGGCATTGGCCGGAGGAATTGAACTTGAAGATGGAGGACAATCGGGTCCTGCGCGTAAGGTTGCGGCACGTTTACACCCTGAAAAGCGTCGACAAGAACGTCGCCACGATCGGCATACGGACCGACGTGTTAACGCCGATGGACGATCCCAAAGTGCATGGTCGGCTGCTGGAGCGGCTCAAGAAAGGTACGGCGAAATTCGACCTGGAATCGGGCCGTTTCACCTTTGTGCAGCTTGACCTGGACGAGACGGTCGTCGGATTCGCGGGGGGCGACAGCTTGCTGGAGTACCGAGCGCGTTTCGTCGAGGAGATCGTCGTCGGACCTTCGCCGCCGGCCGCGGAATCTCGTCGAGCCGCCGCAAGAGTCGAGCCGGGCGTCTCAAGCCGTAAACAGAAATAGAGCGGCAACCGCGCGCCGACTTATCGGTGTCGGTCTCCCGCGACATAGAACCGCACGCGTTGCTTCGCGGGTGAAGCGGACAAGCCGGGCGACGAAGTTGCCGCTCCATCTCCTACTACCCTGCCTGGCTTCCAAACTATCACGGAATTTGGGGATTTTCGGGCGGACCTTGCGATGAACGGGCTCATTCGCGTTCGGAGACGTCCTCGATCAGTAATCGCAACCAGTTGACAGCCTGTTTGGCGGCGCGGATCAGCAACAGGTCGGGATGGCCGTTGTAGGCGAACGAAGTCGAATGGCATTGACCGTGCCAGCAGGCGGCCACCGGAAAGCGGGGTGGCCCGGCTGGCTCGTCAACGCCGTGGGGAGCACTGCCAAGCCAGCCGATCACCAGCGCCCAATCGGTAGCCTGTTCCGATTGCAGACGCCGCGCGTCCTCGACCGCTTGCGAGATCAAGTCGGCAATTGGTCGGGCGACTGCCGGGCCATTCTCCAACCTTTCTGCCGCGGGCGAGACGCGGATCGACGCGCCGAGGAATGCGCCTGCACTGGTTCGCGCGAACCAATGGCTTACCAGTCCGGCGGTTTGCGCTTCCTGGACGTACAGCGTCTCGTTGCGGTCTCCAAGCCGGTGGAGCAAGACTTGTTCCAGTTCGATTTCGCCTTCGCCGAAAATCAAGTTGCCAAGCTTCTCGTAGATCATCTCCGCGGTCGGGGCGATCAGTGCTTCACAGTCTTGCTCGCTGCCGGCCATTGCGGTGATCCGCAGGGAAATCGTCGCTTTGCTGGCGGTGATCCCGACCTGGGGAACTCGGCCGCGGGTAATCAGTCCAGGCAGCATCCGTTCGACTTCGCTTTCCCCCGCTCCGAAAGTATGGATCACACGATGCCGAATTCGTTTTCCGAGCAATCCCATTTCTTTTTGCAGCGTCGGTCGTACCGATTCCCGCCAGAGCACGCGCATTTCGCCCGGGACTCCTGGCAGCGCGAAGCAATGGGCGTCGGGTTTGTCAGGGCGGGGAATCCGCAGGTAGATTCCCGGAGCGGTGCCTTCCTGGTTGGGGATCGGCTGGCTGCCTTGGGGGAAATACGCCTGCACCTGGTTGGCGGGTGGCATCGCCCGCATCCGTCGGCGAAAGAGGTTTTCGATATGGGCCAGAGAATCGGCGTCGAGCTGTAATTCGCGGTCGGTGGCCTGGGCGAGTGCCTGGCGGGTTAAGTCGTCGGCGGTCGGGCCGAGTCCACCGGTCGCGACCACCACGTCGGCACGCAAGATCGCGTTCCGAAAGACCTGGACATTGGCGTCAAGGTCGTCCGCGACGGTCGTATGGTACAGCACGCGAATGCCGAGGTCTCCCAACTGCTGGCTCAGCCACTGGCTGTTGGTGTCGAGCCGTTGACCGCTGGTTAACTCGTCGCCAATCGAAATCACTTCCGCTCGCACCGGCCTGCTCCTGGTATTTCCCCCTGTCCCAATCCCCGCCGTGATCCCTCAGCCCGCGGTTGGCGGCCCGATCGCCGCCGCAAACCGGCTCGGCGAAGGACGGGTTTCCCGACCCGTCTCTCACGTAGGACGGGTCTCCCGACCCGTCTTGCGCGCTGGACCGCTCTCCTCAGCCTACGTGGAACAGTTCCCGCTGGCAATCGCTCGCGTTGACACCCTGGGGGTACCGGAATATCATCGCGGGACTTGAGTTTGCCGGTCCATTGTCCAATCGAGGATCGCATGGGGGTTTTTCAGGGATTCGAGCATGTCGTTCGCGAAAACGAGCCGCTGGCCCCCTTTACCTGGTTTCGGTTGGGCGGTGCGGCGGAGTATTTCGCCGAGCCGACGACGGTCGACGAGCTGTCGCGCCTTGTCCGCCGTTGCGACCAGGAGGGGATCCGTATTCGATTACTGGGCGGGGGATCGAATCTGCTGGTACGCGACGCCGGAGTTCGCGGAATGGTCCTGCATTTGGCGGCTGCTCCATTCTGCGAAATCAAGATCGACGGCCTGCAGGCCCGTGCCGGCGGCGGCGCCAAACTGGCCCACCTGATCTCGCGTTGCGCAGCGGCTGGACTCGGGGGCCTGGAGTCGCTGGCCGGAATCCCGGGAACCGTGGGCGGAGCCCTGCACGGAAACGCGGGGACCCAGTCCGGCGATATTGGCCAATGGACGTCAAGCGCCACCGTGATGACGCGCTCCGGGGAGACGCTGACCAGGGAACGTGACGATCTTCGCTTCGCGTATCGTGAGAGCAGCCTGGACGATCTGGTGATTGTCGACGCCATCTTCACGCTGGAACGGGACGATCCAGAAATCCTGACCAAACGCCTGCAAAAGAACTGGATCGTCACCAAGGCGGCGCATCCCACCGGCGCTTTGTGCGCGATTCCCATTTTCAAGGACCCGGAGGGGGCGAGTGCGGCATCCCTGATCGACAAGGCGGGCCTGCGCGGTGCTCGGTCAGGACAGGCCGAGGTCTGCCGCACCAATTCCAATTTCATCGTTGTCGGCAACGGCGCCACAAGCCAGGATGTGGAACAGCTGATCCAGGTCGTGAGGAACAAAGTTGCCGAACGCACCGGAGTCGACCTGGAACTGCAAACCGAAATCTGGTAGTTCTCTTTCACGCCGGTGCTTGTTCTGCCTGTTACCCGATGCAAGGAGGCATCCCATGGGCCGGTCGAAATCGAATCGGGAGCCGTCGTTAGCCCTGCGGGTCCTCGTGAGCCTCGCTCCGTGGCTGCGCCCCTCAAAATGGTTCAACTGGCTGATCCTGGCCGCGCTGCTGGTGGCGACGATCGCCGTGTGGCGAAGCTGGGCGCCGGTGGTGCTTGGCGATCGCCGTTACCAACTCCGCACCGAATCGATCGAAATCACACCGCAGCCCGCGTGGATCCGCAGCAACGTGCGGGAGGAAGTCGTCGAAGCCAACGATCTGGCAAGTCATTCGGCGCTCGATCCGCAAATTACCGTCACCGTCGCCCGCGCGTTCAGCGTCCACTCCTGGGTGGCGCGCGTTCGCAGTGTGCGGAAGGAATACCCTGCTCGCGTCGTTGTCGAGCTGGAATACCGCCGCCCGGTCGGCATGGTGATGGTGCGCCGCGACGATGGGAATCCGGGGGTCATTCCGGTGGATGCCTCCGCGATTGTCCTGCCGACCGACGATTTCGAACGGCAAGGCGAAGCCGAATCGCCGGTGCGCAACTACCTGCGGATCCATGTCGGCGATACGCGACACCACGGTCCGACCGGCACCGTCTGGGGCGACGAACGGGTTGCCGCCGCGGCACGGATCGCCGAACAACTCAGCGAATCCTGGCAGGCATTAGGGTTACATCGAATCGAATTGGCGGAGGAATCGTCGGGTAACAGGGCGGAGGACCTGCTGTTCGACCTGGTCGCGAAAGAGGATCGACGCTATTTCTGGGGGCACGCCCCGGGAAAGGAACGTGCCAGCGAACTCGATGCCAGCGAAAAGCTGGAACTGCTCCAGGAACTCGCACGGGTGACGCCCGCCGGCGGAAATCGGATCGACTTGCGATCCAAGACCCGACTGCCACTTCAGTCGCGTCGTCTTGAAGAAAACCGAACCAGCGACAATCGTTAATCGACGTGATCGCGTGGCGCCTCGGCCGCTGGAAGTTGGTTGGGAGTTGGAATGTTGCCGTCGAGCAATTCGCGCCGCATCACGGTGTATTCCGGCGGCGCCTCAACGCCGACCCGTACGGAATTGCCCCCGATCAGCACCACGGTGATGGTGACGTGATCGCCGATCACGATGCGCTCACCGACTTTTCGTGTCATAACCAGCATGATTTGCCGCCGCCCACTCGCCGCCTCGGATGGGCGCGGAACCGGTTTCACTGCGCCTTCCTGCCTCCAGCGATCGCGTTAGCCTAGCAGTCGACATACCCTGACGCAAGCCGCGGTCGAAGGGCTCAAACCGCAGTCGAAGGCGCTCAAACGTTGACCATCGGCTCGCCAACATACAACTGCAGGATCTGGCTCTGCACTTTGATCGCGCGAATCAGAACCCAGATCTGGTCAGGGGTGAATCTCTTGGGGTCGGAGCGCGCGAGATTCTCCAGTTCCTCGGTCATCGCCGCATGCTGGTCGGTCGCGGCCTGGATGCGTAGTCCAATCTCGCGCCAATGATTGGTCAGCACCGACTCATCCTGAAAACAGTCGGGATTCGTGACGGTGTTCGTCAGCAGCAGACAAAGACGCGCGACGTCGCGCGTTTCCGCGTTTGGCTGCAACTGTTCAATTTTTTCGGCCAGCTTTGTGCAATTCATACACAATCCCCCATGTGAACTTCCGGAGAATTCCCAGTAAGCGAAAAGGATGCCGAACGGATGGTGTGTCGGCCGAACTTCGAGCATTTCGCGCGTGTTTGATTTTCCGCGAACGCGGTACCACGCGAACTGCCTGCCCAACTCACCATTGCCCATGGTACGTCTGTAATGCAAATCTAGCTCGGCCTGATCCCGGCGAAAAAAAAAGCTAAACCGCGACTGCTGCATCAGTTAGGCCGTCCACGCGTCGCCATGTTCGGATTTTGCCACAGCCGGTTGTTGCGTTTGCGACGACGTCGCGAAAAAATCCCGACGGCCAGAAAATCGCTTGAATCCCCCCCAAAATCCCCACTTCCGGCTGGTTCATGTTGTGTGCGGGAATGAGTAAACTTCATGACGCTCCAGTTCCATCGGCGCGAAGTTCAACCAGGGCAAGTCGAGGAGTCGATGCATGCCAGACTCACGTCGCCTGTATTTGCTATGCGTTTCCTGGCCGACAATCACTATTCTGTTTGCGATAAACCTAGTCGCCAGCGAAGCGGTGAATTCGGATAATCGCGATCGGCAAAAGTTGCTTTGGCAGTCGATGGTGCGAGCACGCTATGGAGCGCCGGGTGAAGATTGGCTCCAGCCTGCCTCGGAACTTGCTCGCCTCGAAAAACCGGCTGATGCGAACGCCGCCCCCGGCGAATCTTGGGCGGCGCTCCAAGGATTTGTCGGCGGCATGCTCTTCGGCGACCTCCAATTCGAACGAGCCCACTCCCACCTGCAGCAGGCGGTTGACGTCGGTCAAAAGGTCTGGACCCGATCGGACCCGCGCTGGCGGTATCTCGAAACGGCCTGCGAAGATACCGAACGGTTCCTCAACGGCGACGCCGCGCTGCGTGCCGGATACGACGAATTCCGGCAACGATTGGAACGGGCGGGGAAGAACCGCGAGGAAAAGCAGTTCGCCGCCGCCCTGGCCGATACCGAATCGGCCCTGGCTGCCCTGGACCAGTTCCCGCGTTGGCCGCCTTCGATCCGTGCGGTCAGCCGCGTTGCCTGCGCATCGCGACTGTTCCAACTCGGCCGATACGCGCGGGCTCATCAGAACGCGCTCGTGGCCTTCGCGGAACTTCTGGAAACCAACAACGACCAGGATACCGCCGGTTTCGACGCCATCTTCCGCTGCCTCGTTCCGATCGAAACGGCACTGGGATACGATGAACTCGCCCTGGAATACGCCCGACGCGCCGACCAGCTCGCCGAACGCCTGCAAGCCCTTTTCCCCGCCGCGACCTTCGAATCGCGCATGAACCTGGCCGAAGCCCACCGACAGATGGGAAACCTCGATCTGGCTCGCGCCGCGTTCTCCTCCGCCGCCGAAATCGCCCCCGTCGCCTTCGGGCCCCGTTCCCATCTCCGCGCCGAGCCCCTCCGAGGACTCGCCCGCACAGAATACCTCGCCCTCAATTTCCAGCAGGCACAGAAATTCACTCTCGATGCTCAAAACCAGATCATCGATGACCTCGGACCCGATGCCCCCGAACTCTGGTCCACCGCCCTCCTCATGGCAAGACTGAACTGGCGACAAGGAAACGTCGATGCCGCCCGAGACCAACTCGAACAAGCAAAAGTGAGCGCTGCACGACTCGATTGGAAC